>Ga0247610_10006946_pt1 | contig 11675 bp, 11 predicted proteins | sample 174DNAGHGhighgp2_FD_193483 | JGI IMG/M metagenome (GOLD analysis project Ga0247610, IMG submission 193483) | Sheep rumen microbial communities from Palmerston North, Manawatu-Wanganui, New Zealand - 1742 DNA GHGhigh gp2 | ecosystem: Host-associated > Mammals > Digestive system > Stomach > Rumen...
TGGGAGGTGTTATCCTCCTAATCATCGGTTTCAGGATTCTGTGGGCGCATCTTTCTTGATGAAAAGGTAAAAATGTTGGCAAAAAATTTTGCTAATTCGCTGAAATATTGTAACTTTGCAGCCGATTTTGAAAAAAAGAGTTGATGAAGATAGACAAAAAGCAGAATCAGTACCGCATAAACGAGCAGATTCGTGTGCGTGAAGTGCGTATTGTAGGAGATAGCGGTTCGACCGTGATGCCTATTCGCGAAGCATTGGATTTGGCGCACCAACAGGAAGTTGACCTGGTGGAAATTTCGCCCAATGCCAATCCGCCTGTATGTCGTCTCATCGACTACTCAAAATTCCTCTACCAGCAGAAGAAACGTGCTAAGGAGATGAAAGCCAAGCAGGTGAAGGTGGAGGTGAAGGAGATACGCTTCGGACCCCAGACCGACGAGCACGACTATCAGTTCAAGCTGAAGCACGCCAAGGAATTCCTGGAGGAAGGTAATAAGGTGCGTGCTTACGTGTTCTTCCGCGGACGAAGCATCCTGTTCAAAGAGCAGGGTGAAGTACTCCTGTTGCGTTTTGCCAACGATCTGGAAGAGTGGGGTAAGGTAGAGTCCATGCCGTCGCTCGAAGGAAAGAAGATGTTCATCTATCTGGCACCCAAGAAAGCCGGTGTAGCCAAGAAGAGTCAGCAGGCACGCGACCGTGAGGCCAACGAAGCCGAGCTGAAAGAACAGAACAGTCAGGCTAAGGCAGCTAGCCACAACGACATCGATGCTGAGATACCAGCCAACGGCGGTCTCTTCGCTAACGCCAAGATTAGTGTCGATGCGTTGAAGAAACTGACAGAGACAGAGGAATAATTATCCATTATCCATTGTCAATTAAGTAAAAAAGAGAAGGCGTCGCGCCCGGTATATGCGTAGTCGCCGATTATTAATAACAAATTAAATTTTTAAAAACAATGCCAAAAGTAAAGACAAATTCCGGAGCCAAGAAGAGATTCTCGTTCACCGGTACAGGTAAGGTTAAGAGACACCACGCTTACCACAGCCACATTCTGACCAAGAAGACCAAGAAGCAGAAGCGTAACTTGGTGGGCTACTCCATCGTAGACAACAGCAACATGAAGCAGGTTCGCGACCTGTTGTGTCTCCGCTAATTCACCTATTGTCAAACATTAAAAAGTTAAGAAACTATGCCAAGATCAGTTAATAACGTTGCATCAAGAGCAAAACGTAAGAGAATTCTGAAGCTTACTCGCGGTTACTTTGGAGCCCGCAAGAATGTTTGGACAGTAGCAAAGAACACCTATGAGAAGGGTCTGACCTACGCCTATCGTGACCGTCGTAACAAGAAGCGCAACTTCCGCGCTCTGTGGATTCAGCGTATCAACGCTGCCGCCCGTCTGGAGGGCATGAGCTACTCTAAGCTCATGGGTGCTCTGGCAAAGGCTGGCATCGAGATCAACCGCAAGGTGCTCGCTGACCTCGCCCTCAACAACCCCGAGGCTTTCAAGGCCATCGTGGAGAAAGTTGCGAATAAGTAAGACAAGAACGAAATTCGTTCTTCCGAACGCGAGCAACTTCGAGCCAAAGGCTCAAGGTGAAGTAAACGATTGATTTGAAAACTAAAAAGGCTGCGTATCAAACGATGCGCAGCCTTTTTTATATCTACAGCGGTAGCAAATTATTCACTTTTTCCTATTCACTTTTCCCTTTAAAACTGCCACCAGTGCTTCTTCTGCTTGGAGTGTCTGTCGTGTGAGTCCATTCTAAAGTGGCTGATCTCTTCGTCGATGATATCGTTCCACGTCTTATCGCGCGATATCATCCGATAGATGGTGCCCCAGTCGGGAAGACCACCCAAGTTGCGGTCGTCAATCCACACGTCGGCTTTCAGCTTGCGACTGAAGTGCTGGTTATTCTCCTCTTTCTCTTCAGGGTAGTCGCGGTTGACGGCGTAGAACTCCACACCACGCTCACGACACCAGTTGATGGCATCCTCGAGCAACTTGCCCTCGCGGACCGACCATAGGATAAGCCTATGGTGGTCTTTGATAAGCATTTTCAGGGTGTCGGTGGCAAAGGGAATCTCCTGTCCTATCTCTGGATAGCAGTGTTCCACAATGGTTCCGTCAAAATCGACAGCAATAGTCATATTACTTTTGACTCAACAATTGACATTCGATTACCTCTTAATAGAAGTATCATCCTTCTTACCATAGTGACTCTTGCCGTAACCGCCATAGCCATAGCCGCCATAGGTGCCATACGAGCTGTAGCCACCATAGCTGTTGTAGCTGTTGATGTAGCGTCCGTACTTGCCATAGCGTCCGTAGCCGTAGTAGTAACCATACTTCTTCTTTGACATGTCGACGCCGTTGAGAATGATACACATGTTAGGCAGCTTCTTCTCCTCAGCCAGAGAGTTGATGATACGGAAGCTCGACTTCGGCGTGTAGTCAGCGCGGCATATATATGCGGTAACATCGGCATACTTACCAATCTCTAGAGTGTCAGTAACCAGTCCCACAGGAGCCGTGTCGAGAATGACATAGTCGTACTCTTCGCGCAGTATCGAGATAATTGTTCCCAGGTTCTCGCGAGCCAACAGCTCGGTGGGGTTGGGAGGCACAGGACCAGCCAACAGCAGGTCGAGGTTGTTGTTGACACCCGATGGCTGTATGATTGCATCCAGGTCGCCGCGAGTCACCTGCTCTCTCACCAGCAGCGAGGTGATACCCTTGCTACGGTCCTTCATGTCGAAGAGACGTCCCAATGCAGGCTTACGAATATCAAGACCAAGCAGGATAACCTTCTTGCCAAGCAGTGCAAAGCTGACAGCGAGGTTAGCAGCATTGAATGTCTTACCTTCACCTGATGTGGTCGAGGTGAAGAGAATGACCTTCTGGTCGCCTTGCAGCATAAACTGGATATTGGTACGCATGGAACGGAATATCTCGTCGATGGTGTTGTTCTCGTTCTCTTTTACCACAATACCAGCTGAGCTCTTTGCCGATTCACTGGCTACAGCAACATCAGCCACAATGGGCAGACGCGTCTGACGCAGCACATCATCGTGTCCCTCAATCTTGTAGCGCAAAATCTGTATCAAAAAGAACAGCAGTAAGGGTATTGCAAAGCCCAGGATGATGGCAACCATCATGATGATGGTGCTCTTGGGGCTTACCTTACCAGTAGGGACGGGTTTGTCGATCAGCTTACCCTTGTCGGCTGTAGCTGCCAACGACATTTCGCTCTCCAGTTCTTTCTGGAGCAACAGGACGTAGAGGTTGGACTTCACTTCCTGCTGACGACCTATCTCTGTGAGCACACGCTCTTGTTCTGGTGTGTCCTCAATGCGCGACTGGTACATGTCGTATTGCTTCTGGACGCCCTTCTTCTGTATCTCGGCCGTGTGGCGTGCCTGTTTCAGAGCCTCTTTGATGGCTACCTTCAGACTGTTCAGGCGGTCATTCAACTTGGCAATCTGTGGGGCTTCGTTAGCTACGGCCTTCAGCAGGTTGTCGCGCTCAAGTACGGTTTTATTATATTCTCCGATGAGCTGTGCTGAGCTGGCATCCGTTAATCCTACGTTCGAGGGAATGAGCTGATGATTACTACCCATGTTGTCCACATATTTGCGCAGATCGTCGAGAATCTGCAACTGCACTTGTGCCTCAGTCAGTCTGTCGGTGAAGTTGTTGGCCTGGGCCGTCGTCTGGGTGGCGTCAAGGCGAATCTGCACCAGATTGTTGTCGCGCTTGTAACGTTCAATTTCTTTTTCGGTGAGGCTCAGCTCCAATTCAATCTCACGCATACGGTCGTTGATAAACTCCTTGGTCTTGCGTACCACCTCGTTCTTGTCCTCGTTGGCCTGTTCGTTGTAACATTCGGCCAACTTCAGCAGATAGTCAACACCACGCTCCGTGCTCTCGTCGTTGATTACCAGTTGGGCTATTGACGTCATCTTAGATGTGGGGCTCACTGACAGAGAGCCAACATAGCGGTTGGCGATGGCTGTGGGTGCAGTAATCTTGACAATCATTGTCGTACCCTTGCCCATCTCGAAGTCTTCGTTCTGGGTGAACTTCAGCGTACCCCATTTCGTTGCCAGCGTATCGGGCAGCGACGAGAATGAACCCTTGACAGAGCCGTCCTCGCTGTCCACTACGTATTTGTTGCCCTCGCGTGTCAGGGTGAACGTAAAGCTGCGCATCTGTTCATCAAGCTTGGCAAGACTGATGCTGTCCAAATCAACATTGATGGGCTGGTTTTTGTAAACCAATACCTCACGGATGCGACCCTTGGAGAAATACTCCGTATAGAGCTTTAGTTCCTTGACAGCTTGTTCTGCTAAAATGTGTGACATGAGTATCTCTACCTCGTTGTCGATACCTGCTGAGTTGGAGATGATACCCAGTTCCTGCATGTTTGACAACATCTGGTTGCTGGCACGACGGTTGTTCATGCTGTTATCGTCCTTGATGAGCATTTTGGCTGTTACTTGATAGACGGGCCGTTGTGTACGCAGATACAGCATTGCACCGCTCACACAGATAATCATAGAGAGCAGGAACCACTGCCAGTTAAGGATGATGGTGGTGAAAATACGCTTAATGTTGAACGAAGACTGCTCTACTTCTACAGAGGGCTGTCCTACGTTCTCCACTACTCCTTGTTCTATTTTCTTTTCTTCTTCCATAATATTAATAGATGAATTTGTTTATCCTTTGTTGTCGGCCAGTTGGATCAGATATTGTCCATAGCCGTTCTTAATCATGGGTTGGGCTAAAACTTTCAGTTGTTCGCTGTTGATCCATCCTTGCTTGAAGGCAATCTCCTCGAGACATGCTACCTTCAATCCCTGACGTTTCTCGATAACCTCAATAAATGTTGAGGCCTCGGCCAGCGAATCGTGGGTACCTGTATCGAGCCAGGCAAAGCCGCGTTGCAGTGTAAGCACTTTCAAAGTGCGACGCTGCAGGTATTCCTGGTTTACAGTTGTGATCTCCAGTTCGCCACGGGCACTGGGTTTGATGTGTTTGGCTATCTCCACTACGCTGTTGGGATAGAAGTACAGTCCCACCACAGCATAGTTTGACTTAGGCTGCTGAGGCTTCTCCTCGATGCTCAGGCAGTTGCCATCAGCATCAAATTCAGCTACGCCGTAGCGCTCGGGGTCGTTGACGTAGTAACCGAACACCGTTGCCATATTGCCTTTCTCAGCATTCTCGACGCTCTGTTTTAATAGCCCTGTAAAACCTGATCCATAGAAGATGTTGTCGCCCAGCACCAGACAAACGCTGTCGTTGCCTATAAATTTTTCTCCAATAATAAAAGCCTGAGCCAGACCATCGGGTGAAGGCTGCTCGGCATATTCAAAGTGCACGCCAAAGTCGCTGCCGTCACCCAACAGACGCTTGAATGCTGGCAGGTCATAAGGTGTCGAGATAATCAGTATCTCGCGAATGCCTGCAAGCATCAGAGCCGATATAGGATAATATATCATCGGCTTGTCGAAAATGGGCAGCAGTTGTTTGCTGACGCCTTTGGTGATAGGGTAGAGGCGTGTGCCGCTTCCACCTGCTAATACAATACCTTTCATTTGCTATATAACGTTATATGGGTTGCAAAGGTACATATTTTTTTTCTCAAAAACATCTTTTCTGTATAAAAAAACGCTGTTACGTGAAAAAAAGAGCTTTTTTCACAAGAAATTAAAAAAAAACGAGTAACTTTGCACGCAATTTAATGTAGAATTATGGGAATACTGTCAAAAATCTTCGGTCGTAAGTCGGCCGATCATTCAGAAACCAGGATAGGCGGCATGGAAGACTTCATGATGCTTATCCGAGTATATTTTCAGGCTGCAATGGCTGCCGACCTGCATATCACCAACCTGGCTGCTTTGCCCGACCTGCGTATGTTCAAGACGACGCTGAAGGTACCCACACAGGGTGGCGTTCTGGGTCTTGGTGAGAAGGCTCGCTGTAAGAATATGCTGAAAGATATGTACAAGATGGACGATGCTTTCTTTAAGGAGATTGATCAGAGTCTGTCACGTCGTTGTCGTAAGATTCAGGATGCTCAGCCCTATCTCACACAGTTCCAGGCTTTTATTCAGGATATGATGATGCTGACCAGTAATCTGATGAAGTTCAAATTGCGTATGCCAGGCTTCTTCAAGAAGACCCTCTATGCGATGACCGAGAAGACCGTTCATGACATCTATACCAAGAACGACTACAAGGATGCCGGTGTGGTGAAAACGGTACTTGACGTGCGCGAATTGAACAAGCGCTTGAACTTTTCGGAAAAGTGGTCTACCGACTTCGTTTATCGTGTTGTGATGCTTGCAAAGAAAGAAAAACAGCCGAAAACGACCTCGAATAATTAATAAATATTAAATATGTGGCATAAAAGTAGGTGCTTTAACGAAAATTACCTACTTTTGTAAGACAAAAATAGTAGTGATGGCTCATAGCGATCAAGTTCTTGCAACATTTCAGACCCGTGTGCGGCAGATGATTCTCCAGTTTCAGCAGTTGAAGAAGGAGAACGAGAAGTTGTGCGCGAAGATTGAGCAGAACGAGGCGCAGATCAAGGCCCTGCAAGAACAGATGGCCGGTCAGGAGCGTAGCTACCAGTCGTTGAAGATGGCCAAGATGATTGAGATTACCAATAGCGACCTGCAGGGAGCTAAGAGTCGTCTGGCCCATCTGATTCGCGACGTCAATAAATGTATTGCCGTGCTTAGCGATGAAAAGTAACTGAGGAACGATGGCAGAGACAAGTAAGGACAAATTCAACATAAAGCTGCACGTCTATGACGAAGAGATCAACGCCACTATTGTGCGCGCTGACGAGGAGTATTACCGTGCAGCCGCAAAGCTCATCTCCGAACGCTATGGCGCTTATGCCTCTGTGTTCAAAGGACGTAAAAGTGATCATACGATAGCGTTGATGACGCTTATCGAGATTGCTTTGCGCTACGAGAAGGAGATGGCCCGCAATGATACGGACCCTTACAAACAGGTTCTCTCCCAGCTGACCTCCGAGATTGAAGATGCGTTGAAAGGCTAATAGCCAATAGCTAACAGCCAATAGCCAACGGCCAACAGAGAGAACAATTAATTCTATATATATCTATTTATGAGTACCATACTAGCTATTGTGATAGCTGCAGCTGCGCTTGTCTTAGGCGTTGCTTTTGGCTATCTTCTGTTCCTTAAGATTATCAAGGGGAAATACAACGAGATGATTGACTCGGCCACGAAAGAGGCAGAGGTTATCAAAGAAAAGAAACTGCTGGAAGTCAAAGAGAAGTTCCTCAATAAGAAGAGCGAACTGGAAAAAGAAGTTCAGCAGCACAATCAGCACCTTCAGCAGAACGAGAACCGCCTGAAGCAGCGCGAGATGTCGCTCAACCAGCGTCAGGAAGAGCTGGGGCGTCGTAAGAACGAACTCGACAATCAGCAGCAGCGCATCGACAACGAGAAGAAGGCGATGGCCCTGCGTCAGGAAGAACTTGACAAGATGCAGCAGCGCGAACGTGAGAAACTGGAGGAACTTAGTGGCTTGAGCGCTGAGGAAGCTCGCAATCGTCTGGTGGAGTCGTTACGTGATGAAGCTAAGACCCAGGCAGCCAGTTATATCAACGAGATTATGGACGAGGCGAAGCTCAATGCCAATGCTCAGGCCAAGAAGATTGTCATTCAGACCATCCAGCGTGTAGCTACCGAGACTGCCATTGAGAATAGCGTCAGCGTGTTCCATATTGACAACGACGAGGTGAAAGGCCGTATCATCGGTCGTGAGGGACGTAATATCCGTGCCCTTGAGGCAGCTTGTGGTGTTGAGATTGTTGTTGACGACACTCCCGAGGCTATCGTTATCAGCGGTTTCGACCCTGTACGCCGCGAGATCTGTCGTCTGGCCCTCCATCAGTTGGTGACTGACGGTCGTATCCATCCTGCACGTATTGAGGAGGTGGTTAACAAGGTTAAGAAACAGCTTGACAACGAGATTATCGAGACAGGTAAGCGTACTGCTATCGACTTGGGTATTCATGGTCTGCATCCTGAACTGGTGCGTATCGTTGGTAAGATGAAGTATCGTAGCAGCTATGGTCAGAACCTCCTGCAGCATGCGCGTGAGACTGCTAACCTCTGTGGCATCATGGCTGCCGAACTGGGACTGAACCCCAAGAAGGCCAAGCGTGCCGGACTGTTGCACGATATTGGTAAGGTGCCCGATGAGGACACAGAGATGCCTCACGCCCTCTATGGTGCCAAGATTGCTGAGCTGTACAAGGAGAAACCCGATATCTGTAACGCCATTGGTGCCCACCACGACGAGATGGAGATGCAGACCCTGCTGGCACCTATCGTACAGGTGTGTGATGCTATCAGCGGTGCCCGTCCTGGTGCCCGTCGTGAGATTGTTGAGGCTTACATCAAGCGTCTGAACGACCTTGAGGCTATCGCTATGTCTTATCCTGGCGTCACGAAGACCTATGCTATCCAGGCAGGTCGCGAGTTGCGTGTCATCGTAGGTGCCGACAAGATGGACGATGCTGAGACTGAGGCATTGAGCGGACAGATCGCTTCTAAGATTCAGAACGAGATGACCTATCCTGGTCAGGTGAAGATCACCGTTATCCGCGAGACCCGTTCTGTAGCTTACGCCAAGTAAGAGGCCATCAAATATTTATTATAAAAGAATCGCCTGCACCAAACGATGCAGGCGATTCTTTTTGTATCTAGGTTTTATCTAGGATGAAGGCTTATCGGATGAAAACCTTCTTGCCGTCAATGATGTAAAGACCAGACTTCAACTGCGATGCTTTCACGCAGCGGCCCTGCAAGTCATAGACTTCGTTGCGCTGTGCGTTGGGCGTGGTACGAATTGTAGCATCGTTGATGGCTGTTGCATTGGGATCAATAACGACAACGTCATCAAGGAAGAAACGACCCTTCTGCGATTCGAAAGTGATGGTGATGGCACCATCATTGCTGGTAACAGTAGCTTCGAAGTCGGTGAAATCACCCTTCGTCATCGTGACAGACTCAGGAGAGATGGTACCGCCTGAGACGCTGAGCAACAGTGTCTGGCTGTCCTTGGTAGAGTTCCATGCACCTGCACGGAAGGTCAGCTTTGTCTCACCGCTGAGGCTGATAGTAGGTGTGGTGGCAGAACCATTTACATCGCCAGTTCCGAACTTTGCACACTGGTAAGCACCATAAGCCTTGTCACCTCCAGCAGTCCATCCGTCGTTGTCAGGATTGAATTCGCCTTTAGCAATATTTCCGCTCCATGAATCATCGTTTCCACCTGTGCCATTGCACTCGTCGAAGGTCTCACAGAAAAGGGCACCATCGGTATTTGTATTGCCATTACCATTGCCGTTGCCAGCATACTGGGCCACGTAGTTGAAGGAGATGGTGCCGTCAGCATTCTGGGTGATAGCCTCAATAGAGCCATTCATCCAATTGGTACCATTGCTGGTCTTGGTAAAGAACTGGGCTGCCTTCTTGGCCTGAGTGTCTTTCGTCTTGAAGTCCTTATTAAAGGCGTTGATGCCTTCAAGGGGGAAAGTCTCAGCGGGGTCATAATACTTAGTACCCTGATACATGGAATAAGTAAACTCACCATCGGCAGGAACCACCGTCATGCGCTGATGGGCATAGTCGTCGTTGGGACCGTTGGCCTCCCATACTTCAGCATTGTAGTCGCAGTGTAGAATCAGCAGACCAGCATAATACTGTGAAGCATCCCAGCCCTCGAACTGACGGTTCTCCAGCAGATAGTACTCATCAGTATTCTTGTCATTATAAATAATGTAGAACTCTCCACCATTCTGCAGAGACTTCATATTGGTGACAGCCACGTCTTCAGCCTTCAGTTCAATAGGCTGTTCCCAACCGGCAAACCAACGCTCGTAGCTGGTGTAGCCTGCAGGCTGATAGCCATCGCCATTATAAGAACCAGCATCCATCAGGTCCCATTCGCCCATGCCCTGACCACCAGAATAGTCGATGTCGTAGAAGTCGGGGTAGCCCAGACAATGAGAGTATTCGTGACACATGGTGCCGATACCTATGATGTCGCCCGTCTGACCGTCCAGCTCGGGACCACAGGCATAGCTGTCAACTTTCAAGTTGGTGCCCACGGTAACAGCATCACTTCCCAACTCCCAAGCGTGGGGCCAGATGGTATCATCGTCGCCACCGTCGGCCTCGCCCTTACCAGCATAGACCACATAGACCTGGTCCACGAAGCCATCGTTGTCCCAGTCGTAGGGTGTCCAGTCAGAGATCTCGTTCTTGGCCAGCGTCACAGCCTCTTGAACCATCTCCTCAGGATGCAGGTCGTCGCCCTGGCTGTTATTGCTGCCATAGTAAGAGGCTGTCTTGCTGACAGTCACAGGACCTACCACGTCGAAGTCCAGCTCAAACTTTCCGCGGCTCTGAGCCTTGAAGTAGTCAGCCATAGACCCCTTGAACTTACCCTCGTTGTAGTTCTCCTGATTGGCTATCTTCTGGAAGAGCGCATTGTCGTGTCCCAGCCGATACGCTTTGTCGCTGAAGTTAACCAAAATCATGATAGCCTTCTTCGTGCCCATAATCGTTGTGGGGTGTCCGAAGGTACGGCGCTTTGCGAACTTGGCATTTGCCTGCTGACGACGCGTTTTGGCTTTAGCAGCTATCTGCTTGGCATCAGCAACTTTGTAGTACGCTGTTCCAGCCTCTTCCAAATAAGCCTGGCCATCAGCAGCACGCCAGAAATGTCCATGCTCGTCACCAACAAGCATAGCGCGAACCTCAGTGCCATCCTGCAGCGTCAGCGTCTTCCATACACCGCGCTTGGCAGGCACAGCCATCATTGTCATGACCATAGCCATGAACAAACATGTTGTAAAAAATCTTTTCATCTTCATATTATTAGTAAGCTTTTCATTCATGCCAAAGGGCTGCAAAGGTACAACTTTTTTTTCTAATATGTTCTTTTTTGGAAAGAAATTATCGGAATATTTGGTTGTTTTATATTTTGGGGAAAGAAATTATGGGAAATTATGGGAAATTTCTGTTTTTCTTCGTACCTTTGTCCCCTATAATAGAAAAATAGAATACCCATGGATATCAAAGAATTGTACGAATTATACCGACAGCACCCCTACATCACTACCGATTCGCGTGACTGTCCCGAAGGAAGTATCTTCCTGGCGTTGAAGGGCGAGACCTTCGATGGCAACCAGTTTGCTGTGCAGGCCCTGCAGAAGGGCTGTGCCTATGCCATTGTTGACAATCCCGCTGTGTTGGAAAATCTGGATAATACGGAACATCCTGAAAATCGGGACTTTCAAGACAGAATCATCGTTGTTGACAATGCGCTGCAAACCTACAAGGACCTGGCACGCGAGCATCGTCGTCAGTTCGATATCCCTGTGATTGGCATCACGGGCACCAACGGCAAGACCACCACGAAGGAGCTCATCAAGGCTGTGTTGTCACAGAAGTACAATGTGCTGGCTACCGAGGGTAACTTCAACAACGATGTAGGCGTGCCCAAGACGCTGTTCCGTCTGCGTCCGGAGCACGAGATAGCCATCATCGAGATGGGGGCCTCGCATCCTGGCGACATCAAGACGCTGGCCGAGACTGCCGAGCCCACCTGTGG
>Ga0247610_10006948_pt1 | contig 11674 bp, 7 predicted proteins | sample 174DNAGHGhighgp2_FD_193483 | JGI IMG/M metagenome (GOLD analysis project Ga0247610, IMG submission 193483) | Sheep rumen microbial communities from Palmerston North, Manawatu-Wanganui, New Zealand - 1742 DNA GHGhigh gp2 | ecosystem: Host-associated > Mammals > Digestive system > Stomach > Rumen ...
TAGACCTTCTTCACGTTCTCGTAGTTCTTGCCGCTGTCGATGTATTCCGTCACCAGCTTCGAGGCACCGAACAGGATGCGCTGGAAATAGGCATACTCCGACTCTCCCTGCACCTCTACCAGCAACATCTCACCGTCTTCATCCTCTGCCAGCAGGTCCACCCGGTTCAGCTTGGCGTCGTCACGGTCCTTGTTCCCCTCGCTCTCCAGCAGGCGGTGGATCTTCACCGGTCGGTCCAGCAGCGTGGACACGAACCCCTCAAGCACACCGAAGTTGGCCTTGTCACGCAGCAGGCGCTTCAACGCCCAGTCGAAACAGATGAATGTCTTGTCTCTCATATAACTGTCTGTCGTTTTATCGACTGCAAAGGTACGAATAAGCGAGCAAAACACCAAATATATTTGAGTGTTTTCGAGCGGGAGTACCTTCGAGCATAGCTCAGAGGTACGAATAAGCGAGCAAAACACCAAATTTCTTCGCTGTTTTTCTTCTTGCACTTTCTTCAATTTGGATTTGAATAGGAATCGGAATTCTTGACAAATCGGGAAGGTCCGGAAATGGCTACTTTCAATCCAGTTAACTCACTCGATTAAATGAGTTAACTCAAACGATTGATCGAGTTAACTCAAACGATTGATCGAGTTAACTCGCGTTTTTGGGGTGGTTATGCCAATTCCCCTTTTTCATAGCAAAAAGAAAGTAAAATAATTTGACTTTCGCAATTATGCCCGTTCAGACCGTTTCTTACTTGAGATATTTGAGTTCGTTATAGAGGCTAACAAACCTGTCGTAACATGGCATCAAGCTGTTTGGCAGACCCGATTATTCCAAAAAAGGATCTTAAGCGAATCCGCTCAGGCACTGAACCTCGTTCACTCCCGTTCTCTCCTCGGTTCACTAGGTATGTTAACGGCAGAGAGAACGTAAGCGAATAAGCGAGAGTGGCAAGGTGAACAGACTCTTCATTCCCCTGCAATGTATTCATTGCCGACAAATAGGCATGTCAGCCACCTTGACTATGACGGATCGGCTCAATTTTTGCCGATTCCAACGGGAAAGACCTGCACCTTGCGCTTTCAGCGCTTGCAAGGCCGCGGCTCTCGAGATCATGGGGACAGGTTTTTGAATGAATTCACCGAATTCATTCAAAAACCTGTCCCCATGATCTTCTCTTATGACTTAACGAAAACGTTGGACTTCATGTTTATTATATGCGAATTCTTTGTTTATTCCTCACCCCCATACACCATCCCTCTCCCTCCTCACCGGCGAGAGGGATGGTTCGTTTTGGCAATTCTTTTTATCAATTCTTATGTAAGTGCTAGTTGTTGGTCCTATAAATGGTTCGCTTTTGAGTTCTAGAACCATTACCCCCTTTGATTTGTCGAAACTCAGGATGGCATAGCAACAGAAGTGATTCTCGTCAAGGTATTCATTATAATAACACCCTTTAGTACTGACTCCAACCTTTGTAGAATCGAATTTTTCTGGTATCGTTTTGGACAAGTAGTACGGATGGATGAACCTTCCGCCCCTATCACCGTTCACAATGAATACTTCTTTAGTGAATTCACAATTAGTAATTCCATGTTCCTCATAAACTTCAGAGGGTTGCCACTTTGTGCCAACCAGTTCTGATATAGATATAGTAACCTGTGCAACAGCTGTATTAGCACATGCAAATATAACACAGATAATTGATAATACTTTTTTCATTTGTACCTAAATTCCGCAGCACTTTAGTTTAATATTCTTTATAAGTACCTGAGCAACAAAAAGTTCTTGCTGGGGCAAGCGGCAAAGCCGAGCGGCTCAGGATTTGGCCATGTCAGATTTTTCACTTACCTTAGTGCTGCAAATCAAGACAAGCAAAAATCGTCAATGACATGGCAAAGATACAACAAAAATCTGAGAAAATCAGCGCTTTTGGCGGAATATTTTTCGTTTTGGACAAATTTGACCGTATTCTGTCCCCATGATCTCTCTCTCACCAAGTTCTGCCTGAGTCAGAGACTGTGCTTCCCTCGCCTGCTTGATGGCCTCGCCAACATGGTAGGCATGGAGTTCATCAGCCAACTCTTGTTCGTACTGGTCTCTTTCAGGAGTGCCCACCTTACCGATGTACTTATCTTCCATCTCCTCCAACGTATAAAACTTCATTGCCATAACTTATTTTTCTTTTGATTCGTAATACTCTTTTCTTATTGCTTCGGCTTTTGCAATCTCGTTTGCAGGAACAGCCCATGTTTTCTTTACAAGTCCGTGGGTCGCCACAACGAGGCTGTTGATGGTCTGCAAATGGCGAAGAGACTGCAACTCGACCTCTGCCTGCTGATGAGTGGCACGAAGGGTTTGGTACTCCTTCTTCTTTTGGTTCCACTTGGTCAGAATTACTCCCATCAGGCAGAGCAAGGCCAAGGAAATATAGATGATTCGCTCCTTTTGGGTGCGTTCTTTGTTGGCCTCAACTTCTTTTCGCTGTGCTAACTCCTGTTGGCGAGTATAATCATACATGGTCTTAGCCTGCTCCACTTCTTGCGTTGCACGTTGAGCATACACAGAGTCGTTCATTTCCGAATAATAAATGGCATACTTAGCCGTAGAGTCTGGATTATTATATCGTTGGTAAAGCAAGGAAAGTCCATATGCACCAGCACTTTGGTTGTTAAAATCTTTGCCTGTTCGAAGTTCCTTGCGGAAATAATACTCGACAGAGTCAGGTTGATTCGTTTTAAGACAATACAGACCTTTCAAATAATAAAAGATCTCACGTCTTCGTTCGATATTGCCAGTAGAATCAAAAAAGCCAGAATGATGTTCATATTCATTGTAATATTTTGCAGCTTTATCAACAATCCCTTTTTCTGTTAACAACCTAGCAACAGCCAAAGAAAAACCTGCTGCTACCTTATTATATTTATAGGCCTTCATCTGTCTAATGGCATCCTCATAAATAAGAATCGCGGAATCTTTCATCTGAAGCTGGTCATAAGAAGCTGCCTTCATAGCATAACTCCTTAAGGCATTTAATGTGTCCTTACCTAACCATCCGTATTTTGCAGACATGTCGTCATATTCCATCGCATTGCGGTATAAACCCTGCTGATAAAAGATAGCAGAGGACTGCCCATAGACCCTGCTGAGCTGGGCGAAGTCGCAGTCGGGGCTAAGTGTGTCGGCACGGGTGATGGCCTCCTGATAGCAGTGGAGGGCCATGGGTGCCTCGCGCATATCGGCGTAGCAACGGCCCAGCAGGTAGTGGGCCAGCATCTGGTCGTTGGGCGTGCCGTGACTGTCGAAATAATCGGCGAGGGCCTGCGCCTCGTCGCGCTCCGTAGCAGTAAGCACGGAGCCAGCACGGTTCAGTGCGTTCAGCGCCTCCAGCCGCTGCCGCATCTCACTGTATCTCCCGCCGCCTGAACAGGAGGCCAGCATGACCAGTACAAGGAGCACAGTATATACTGTTTTTGACATAGTATATTCAATTAATTCAAGAATAATTAGTCCGCTTCACTTCAGCAGGAACATCCTCTGCTCGGACGGTGCAAAGGTAATGATATTTCTACAAAAACCAAATTTTTGGTGATTTTATTTAATCTGACCCCTAACGCTCCGAAGGGGCAACAACAGTAAGCCCGAGGCATCGCCCTGGGTGATAGGTATGGCGCGGCTAACGTCCTGCAAGGGCAGAAGAATCATTGCTACAGTTTTGCTTTTGCCCTTTCAAGGCGATGGTTACCGGGTGTACGATACCCAGGGCGCTGCCTTGGGCAGGTTGCAACTGCCCAGTAGGGTCGTTGGGGGCAACAGCGATATCATTGCATATTACTATTAAGTGAAGCCCGGAGCCACCATCAGCGAACACACAAGCGGCAATACGTACGTAGGGGTGCGGTGTCTTTTTCTTTGTCTTTTTGTGCGGTGCATGGTTGAGATGGTCTGAATGCGCTGTTCGGATCATCTCTTCGAGTCGTTCGGATAATCCCTTACCCCCCTAAGGGATTATCTCAATGAGGTGTTCAGACTATCTTAATGACTCGTTCAGATAGTCTCAATGAACCAAAGGTGACCTGGTTACATGTGGTCAAAGCATTCAACCCTAATCGGCCATTAGGCTGTTATGTGCAAACAAGCTTTCATTTTGTCATCTGCCTCGCCGTTTTTCGATTACAATGGAACCCTATTGCGCACTCAAACCAGCAGGACATCTGTTCCAAAATGAACGCTGTTTTTCATCATAACGCTAACGACCGATTTGGGTTAAACTATCCATTCTTTGTTGCCCGTTCTGAATGTTGCTCTATGGATGACTTATACTGATTTTGGTGACTCTTCTTCAATTTGGTTTTAAACATGATTCGGAATTCTTGACAAATCGGGGAAGGTCCGGAAATGACTACTTTCAATCTAGTTAACTCACTCGATTAAATGAGTTAACTCAAATGATCAATCGAGTTAACTCAAACAATTGATCGAGTTAACTCGCGTTTTTGGGGTGATTATGCCAATTTCCCTTTTTCATAGCAAAAAGAAAGTAAAATAATTTGACTTTCGCAATTGTGCCCCTTCTGGCCGCTCATTACCGGACAATACTGGAAACTCGATGGTATGATACTAAAGGCGCGATGGTATGATACTAAAGGCGCAATGGTATGATACTAAAAGGGCAACAGTGTCATACTAAAGGCATGACTGTGTCTCCCATTCATCTCCCATTCCTCTCCCATTATATTAAACCCAATAGGTCAGTAGACTGTTATGTGCTAATAAGATTTCTTTTTGTCATCTGCCCTGCCGCTTTTCGATTACAATGGAACCTCATTGCGCACTCAAGGCAGCAGGACATCTGTTCCCAAATAGAGGCTGTTTTCATCATAACGCTAATGACCGATTCGGGTTAAAGCAACAGTGTCGCTCAGTATTTTTCCGTGCTAAAGAGGGCTGGTATGCTAAAAAAACAAAAAAGAAAGGCTGGAAGATACTATCTTCGACAAACTATTTGTAACTTTGTAGAATAAAACGGAGAGCTTGCCGAGGCGTGCTCCGGTAATGACCTGATGGTCCGTAGGGCCAGTCGCTTAAAACCTGTAGATATTTGTAACTTAGAACTCATAAACATATTTATTATTAAAAGGAAAGATTATGGAAAATAACGCTCAACTCATTGCTCAGTGCGAGGCACGGGCAAAGGAATGGCTTTCTCCGGCCTTCGATGAGGAGACACGCAAGGAAGTACAGGCTATGCTCGATGCAGAGGACAAGTCGGCGCTGATAGATGCCTTCTACCAGAATCTGGAGTTTGGTACGGGTGGCCTGCGCGGCATCATGGGTGCTGGTACTAACCGCATGAACAAGTACATTGTGGGTATGGCCACGCAGGGCTTTGCCAACTACATCAACAAGGCTTTCCCAGGCAAGCAGAGTGCTGTGGTGGTGGGTCACGACTGCCGCAACAACGGACGTATGTTTGCTGAGACCGTGGCCGACATTTTCTCAGCTAACGGTATCAAAGTGTATCTGTTTGAGAGCCTGCGTCCTACGCCTGAGATATCGTTTGCCATCCGTCAGCTCGGCTGCCAGGCTGGTGTGAACGTCACCGCCAGTCATAACCCCCGTGAGTACAATGGATACAAGGCTTACTGGGATGACGGTGCCCAGGTGCTGGCTCCTCACGACAAGGGTATCATAGACGAGGTGAACAAGGTGAAGATAGATGATGTGAAGTTTGAGGGCAACAAGGACCTTATCATCCCTATCGGCGGTGAGATGGACTGGGATTATATCCAGGCTGTGAAGGAAGCCATGGTAGATCAGGACGTTATCCTGCGCCAGAAGGACCTGAACATTGTCTACTCGCCCATGCACGGTACAGGCCGCGTCATTGTCCCGATGGCCCTGCGCTCTTGGGGATTCCAGAACATCCATGTGGTGCCCGAGCAGATGGTCATCGATGGTAACTTCCCCACAGTGGTCAGCCCGAATCCAGAGAATGCCGAGGCTATGACCCTGGGTATGAAGCTGGGTACGAAACTGAATGCCGACTTGGTGATTGCTTCTGACCCCGATGCTGACCGTCTGGCCATTGTCTGCCGTAACCCGAAGGGTGAGTGGGAGATACTGAATGGTAACCAGACCTGCATGATGTTCTCTTGGTATATCATCGCTAACAAGAAGAAGCTTGGCCAGCTGAAGGGCAACGAGTTCCTGGTGAAGACTATCGTGACCACCGAGGTGATAGCCGAGATTGCCAAGAAGAACGGTGTGGAGTACATGGACTGCTATACAGGCTTCAAGTGGATAGCCAATGAGATCCGCGTCAATGAGGGCAAGAAGAAGTACATCGGCGGTGGTGAGGAGTCGTTCGGATTCCTGCCGTTCGACAAGGTGCGCGATAAGGACTCCCCTGCTTCCATCTGTCTGATCTGTGAGATTGCCGCCTGGGCTCGCGACAATGGTAAGACCCTGTACGACCTGCTCATGGATATCTACGCAGAATACGGGTTCTCGAAGGAGGTGACCATCAACGTAGTGCGTCCGGGTAAGACGGGTGCTGACGAGATAAAGCAGATGATGACAGACTTCCGCGAGAATCCGCCGAAGGAGCTGGGTGGTTCTAAGGTGTGCCTGTGGAAGGACTACAAGACACTGGAGGCCAAGGATGCTAAAGGCAATGTGACCAAGCTGAATATGCCAGACACCTCGAACGTGCTGCAGTGGTTCTGCGAGGATGGAACAAAGGTGAGCGTTCGTCCCAGCGGTACCGAACCGAAGATCAAGTTCTACACTGAGGTGAAGGATCCCAGCTTCAAGTGTGCCGGCTGCTACGAGCGCTGTACGAAGGCTGCCGAGGAGAAGATTGAGGCAATCAAGAAGAGCCTGAATCTGTAAAAGAAGCGTCAGGACTTTTGTGTTCAGATTTCAATATACATAGTTTGTAAGACTGATGGCCTGGTACGAAAAATATCTGACCGTATATGACAAGCCCTTTGAACATGTGTCGGAGGGTTTGATTGACGATACCCGCCGTCGGCTGGCTGCTCTTCAGAGCAGTGAGCCGCTGGCGAGCATCGTCATTATAGCCTACAACGAGGAGAAGCATCTGCAGGCCTGCCTGTGGTCGCTCAGCGAGATGAAGTGCCGTTATCCAGTAGAGATAATCGGCGTGGACAATGACTCCATGGACCGCACCCAGGAGATTTATGAGAAGTCTGGTATACCTTATTATATAGAATACAGGCACTCCTGCGGCTATGCCCGTAACTGCGGAATGGAGCATGCACGTGGAAAGTACTACTTGGATGTGGATGCCGATACAATCTATCCGCCTCACTATTTTGAGAAAATGATAGCAGAGCTGGAAAAGCCCGGTGTATCCTGTGTCTCGGCATTGTGGGGCTATTTCCCCGACAAGGACCATTCACGGCTGGGGCTGATACTGTTTGAACTGTTCCGTGACCTGTTCCTTTGGGTTCAGCACTTCAATCGTCCCGAACTCAGTGTCAGGGGGCTGGTTTTTGCCTATAATCTGGAATATGGACGTCAGGTGGGCTATCGTGTAGACATCAAGCGCGGCGAGGACGGCTCGATGGCTTTCGGACTGAAGAAATTTGGTAAGATAAAGTTCCTGTGGAGTAGGAAGGTACGTGCCATCACCGGCTACGGTACCCTGAATGAGCACTCACTGATGCATAGTCTGCGAAACCGTATCAGGATACAGGGAAAGAACATCATGCGTATCTTCAGCAAGACCGACCATTATGAGGATACCGAGGAAAACCTGGTCAAGTTTCAATGATCTGGTTGGTATAGACATACCATAGGTAACCCTTTACCTGTTTATGGCCCATCTGTCGCAGCAGGTTCATGTATTCACGGACCTGTTGCTGATGCTCCTCCATAGGCTTTCCAAACTTGAAATCTACGACTATCCATTCATGCCCGTCCGTCATTACACGGTCGGGCCTTTTTTCTATTGTCTTGCCTTCGTTCCTGGTCAGAATGGTACACTCGTTGAATAGTGTCCAGCGAGGTGAGAACCAGTCGGCCACCTTCGGGTGGTCCAGCCGGCGGCGTATCATGTTGACCAACGAGGAGCGGATCTTGGGTACAGATTCCCCCTGGCTTCCAGGAGACAGCAGCCCTTCTTCTTCCAGCCGGTTCAGTGCGTCGTCAATGTCGGCAGTGGTGCTGATTGTGGAAAAGACATTGTGAAGGAGGCTTCCTATGAGTATGTAGGAGGTTTCCTGCTGACTGTCACCGCTGTCTGTAAGTTCCACAAACTGACGGCTTTGGTTGCTTTGTCTGAAGGTGGCCTGGCGGGCGTAGGATTCCAAACTGACGTGAAGTGGCTCTCTGGGCTGGAGAAAGACGTTCGGTTCCTCATCAGTCTTTTGCTCAGTGTCTCTTACAACTTTTATTTCCTTACCCAATTCAAACACTAACGGTTCTGCAACATCTCCAAGGCCTGTGAGAGTAGAGTGGGGCAGTATGTTTTGCCCGTCGCCTGCTATTTGTGGTAATACACTCTCGATGATTGCTGAACGGCAATTCTTGGTGTTGCGTCGTCCTATGACATAGAGCTGGCTGCGTGCACGGGTGAAGGCTACGTAAAGCAGATTCAAGTTGTCAACTATGTTCTGTAGGTGCTCGTGCCGATAGTCATCCTCGTAGATGGTGCCAAGCATAGCCTTCTGGCTGAAGTCAACAGGAACGATGGGCAACTGGCTGAATGGCTTTTCCTGCGGTGTGCACCAGATGACATTGCCTGACGATTTCTCCAGTTGCCAGTCGCAGAATGGGATGATGACGTTATCAAACTCCAGACCTTTAGACTTATGAATACTGATGAGTCGTACTCCGTCGATGTCGGCACTTTGGATGGTCTTCGACGCAAGATTCTCTTCCCAGTAGTTCACAAAGTCGTCGATGTTGGCATGCCGTTCGCTGATGTAGTCGGTCAGGTTGTCGAAGAAGGCACAGATATAGGCTGCCTGGTGGTCGAAACCATTCAAGTGGAATAATGTAAAGAGGTATTCGATTAGTTCGTAGAGCGGTAGCAGACAGAGTCGCTCACGGTCAGTGTCGAATGATGCGGGAATGCCGTTGGGTAGGGTCTTCATGATGAAAGCCCGTGCCAGTTTGTCTTCAGGATGAGTGAGCAGATGAAGTGCTTGTATAATGATGCATACGGCAGGCGAGGCATCCAGCCGGAAAGCCTCGTCGCTGACAATGGGTATCTCGGGAAGGTTCTCCATGAAGTAGTTGGCGATGAGGGGGATGAGCCGGTTTTTCCGGACGAGGATGGCGATGCGGTTTAATGGCACATGTTGCTGGTGTAAGTTGCCGATGATGTCAGCCAAACGTGCCAGACTCTTTTCCTGATAGTTGTCTGTGGGCAACAAGCAGATATTCACGTAGCCTTCTTCGTCCTTGACAATCTGCTGGCTAACGTCAGCGTAGGCACGTTCCAGCTGAGAGGCTTCCGGGTCGTCATGTAGCAGGAGGCGCTCTTGCCGTTCTGCTTCGGCAAAGAAGGCATTGTTGAATTCAATGACGGTGCGGGAGGAACGGCGGTTGAAACGCAGCTTTTCGGTGTCGATACAGATCATGTTGTCAGGAAACTCCTGTTGAATGTCGTTCAATAACCGCCAGTCTCCTGAACGCCAGCGGTAGATACTTTGCTTCACATCGCCAACGATGAGGTTCTCTGAGTGGCGGTAGCTCATGGTCTCCTGGAGCAATACACGGAAGTTCTGCCACTGAACCGTGGAGGTGTCCTGAAACTCGTCAATCATGATATGTTCCAGCTGACTGCCCGTCTTTTCAAAAATGAAAGGGGAGTCGCTGTCCTGGATAAGCGAGTGGAGCAACTGCTGGGTGTCGCTTAGCATGAACCGGTTGTTCTCTTCGTTCAGTTGGTGAACACGTTGCTCTATGTTACTCAGAAGACGTAGCTGATTGAGATGGCGGAGGGTCAGGTCGGCAGACTTGTATTGTCTCCAAAGCCGGGGACGCTCTTCCACAGCCATGCGAAGGAGCTGGCCCAGACGGCCTTCGGCCAACATGTGGATCAGTTCGCGGCGTGGATGAGTCTTGGTGTACCATTTTTCAGGATTGCCCAGGTGATTGGAAACGGTCTGGTTGAGGATGCTCTCGTCAAACGTGCCGCTACGCAATTTGTTGAAGAAACTGGATATGCCACGTTCTTTACCCGACAGGTCTGAGGATTTGAGTCCTTCTTCGCTGAGAATGTCGAAAAACTCCTGCCCCAGCTGCTGTATACGTTCCATGGCCTCCGTACGCATCTGGCGCAGAACCTTCTGATAGTGGTCGAAGAAGTTTTTTTCACTTAATGTCTGGTTCAGTTCCTTGCTTTCCTTTTTGTAGAAGTCGCGGAAGATTGTCTTTCCGAACTGCTTGATCTGGCCAATCACATTCCATGACTTGTCATCGTTGATGTTGTCTATGATATAGCGCAGCAGCCACTGAAGGACAGCATCTGTGGTCTTGAGGTCGTCAATCATGAGGTCTACGGCCTGTTCTTCTACCTGTGCATCGTTCAGCCCTACACGCAGGTTCGTGGTAAGGTCAAGTTCACGCGCCAGGTTCCGAAGCACGGATTGGAAGAATGTGTCGATGGTCATCACCCGGAAATAGTTGTAGTTGTGCAGAAGATTGCTGAGCGCTATTCCTGCCCGTTCGCTGACTAAGTCCGGTGAGATGTTGTCGAGTGCCTTGCAGACAGCTTCCATGTAGGGTTTGGATGCGGTAAAGTCTTCCGGTGACTCTTTCATTTTCCATATGCCGTAGAGCTGGCTCAGGATACGCATTTTCATCTCTTCCGTTGCCTTGTTTGTGAAAGTCACGGCAAGGATATTGCGGTAGGACTGCGGGTTGCGGACCACGAGTTTTATATACTGGACGGCCAGTGTGAATGTCTTGCCGCTGCCTGCACTGGCTTTATAAACGGTGAGGGGCTTTACCATCTTCTGAAGAGTTCAAAGGTGAATTTACATTCGAAGTCATCAAACTGTCCGTTAAGGAAACTGGAGAAGAGTCCTATGGAGAAGAAACGGTTCGTAAGACCGTAACCCAGCTCGAAGTAGGGACGTGTATGTTCGATGCTTAAGGCGCTGAGATAGATGCGTTCTTTCTCAATATAGTGTCCGAAGAAAGGTAACCATGATGCACATAGCAGTGGTGTCTCATATGACAGGTTTGTACGTACATAATATTCAGACTCGTTATACCAACGGCTGCTTAACAACTGAAAATTGCCTGTCCAGTCATCATCCCATCCCTCAGGCAGGTTGTTGTCACGGAAGTTGGTGTAGTCAACGAAGTGGTTACTGTCCTTGTGAGTGTAAAAACCACTGCCCATACGTATGTTCAGCTTTCGCAGTGGGTGGAACTGGTGTTTGATGGAAGTGTCGAATTCCCACCGCTCATAGCCAATGGATGAGTGGTTGACGCCCTTGATGCCCCGCTCGTAATCTATCGTGAATACCGGTCCTTTTTGCCAGGGACGGAGTTTGAAACTGAGCACGGGGGCAAAACTGCGGTATTCGGTGGGCTTGTCGTAGATACGCATGGCTTCCGGTTCGTAGGCTCGTCGCTGATGAAAGGAAAAACCTGTTTCAATATCTATCCAGTCGAAGAGCATGATATTGTTAGT
>Ga0247610_10006949_pt1 | contig 11674 bp, 9 predicted proteins | sample 174DNAGHGhighgp2_FD_193483 | JGI IMG/M metagenome (GOLD analysis project Ga0247610, IMG submission 193483) | Sheep rumen microbial communities from Palmerston North, Manawatu-Wanganui, New Zealand - 1742 DNA GHGhigh gp2 | ecosystem: Host-associated > Mammals > Digestive system > Stomach > Rumen ...
GGCAAAAGCCTGTGCCTTCTCCGTGTTGGAGCAGCCCACCGTGAGATAACTGAGCCGTTCCATGGCCACCTCCTCGGCATGCGAGGGACCACCGAGACAGGCCAGGTTCTCGTGAGGCACGTCGAACACCTGATGAAAGTACTCTGAGCAGATAAGGTTCTCGTCGGGCACGATGCCCTTGATGGCCGTGACGATGAATTTGTCCTTGATGCGTGTCTTTAGTTTCTTCAGGTGGTTTTTCAGATACGGCGACGGCGTGACGAAGACCAGCGTGTCGTACTGCTGGACAATGCGGTTGATGTCGCTCTCGAACTGAATCTCACTGACATCAAAATGGACGCTGGTCAGGTAGCTGGGGTTATGGCCCATGCGGCGGAAATCGTCTATCTGGTCATCGCGGCGCATGTACCACCCGATGTGATGCGTGTGCTGCACCACAATTTTGGCAATGGCCGTTGCCCAGCTACCGCCGCCTATAATTGCTATCTTTCCACAGTCGAACATATTGAGCCCCCTCTATGCCTTCTCAATCCAAGCAGCCACCTCGTCAACAGAGGGCTTCTGCAGGTCGAGCTTGTACTTCTTGACAATCTCGCCAATCTTCTGCTGCAGACCCTGGGGCTTCTCGTCGCGGATGTTCTGGATAAGGTTGAAGCCGGCTTTGCGCAGCACGTAGACCCAGTCTTCGGAAACGCCGATGGCTGCCCACTCCTGGATGGTGCTCTGCGGAGCCTTCTTCTCAGGTTTCATCTGCGGGAACAGCATCACCTCGCCGATGGTGAACTTACCGGTGAGCAGCATCACCAGACGGTCTATGCCGATGCCGATACCGAATGTGGGAGGCATACCATACTGCAGGGCACGCAGGAAGTCGTGGTCGATGATCATCGCCTCGTCGTCGCCCTTGTCGGCCAGTCGCATCTGTTCCTTGAAGCGCTCCTCCTGGTCGATGGGGTCGTTCAGCTCAGAGTAGGCGTTGGCCAGCTCCTTGCCGTTGACCATCAGCTCAAAGCGCTCAGTCAGTCCGGGCTTCGAGCGGTGCATCTTGGTCAGGGGCGACATCTCCACGGGGTAGTCGGTGATAAAGGTAGGCTGGATGAACGTGCCCTCGCAGAACTCGCCGAAGAGCTCGTCAATAAGCTTGCCCTTACCCATGGTCTCGTCAACCTCCATGCCCTTGCTGAGGCAGAAGGCGCGTATCTCCTCTTCGGTCTTTCCGTCGCAGTCGAAGCCCGTCTTCTCCTTGATGGCGTCGAGGATGGGCAGACGGCGGAACGGAGCACGGAACGAGATGATGTTGCCGTCAATCTCTACCTCGGGCTTGCCATTGACAGCGGTACAGATCTGCTCCAGCATATTCTCGGTGAAGGTCATACCCCACAGCAGGTCCTTATAACTGACGTACAACTCCATGCAGGTGAACTCCGGGTTGTGCGTCTTGTCCATACCCTCGTTGCGGAAGTTTTTGCCCATCTCATAGACGCCCTCAAAGCCGCCAACGATGAGTCGCTTCAGATAGAGCTCGGTAGCGATACGCATGTACATATCTTGATTCAGCGCATTGAAATGGGTGATGAACGGGCGTGCTGAAGCACCGCCAGCAATATTCTGCAGGATGGGGGTGTCTACCTCTGTGTAGCCGGCGTCATCGAGAATTCGGCGCAGGGTGCGTATGATAGTGGCACGCTTCAGGAAGGTGTCCTTCACACCCTCGTTCACCACCAGGTCGACATAGCGCTGGCGGTAGCGCAGCTCGGGGTCGTCAAACTTGTCGTAGGCCACTCCGTCCTTGTACTTCACGATAGGCAGTGGCTTCAGGCTCTTCGACAGCAGCGTCAGCTCATGGGCATGCACGCTGATTTCGCCTGTCTGTGTGCGGAACACCGTGCCGCGCACGCCGATGAAGTCACCAATGTCAAGAAGTTTCTTGAAGACGACGTTATAAAGGTCTTTGTTCTCATCGGGACAGATGTCGTCTCGGGTGACGTACACTTGGATGCGGCCTTTGCTGTCCTGCAGTTCTACGAATGATGCCTTGCCCATGACGCGGCGGCTCATCATACGGCCGGCAATGCTCACCTCACGGGGCTCGGCCTCGTCGCTGAAAGTGTCAAGGATTTCTGTGGAGAAAGCATTGGTGGTATACTCTGCTGCGGGGTAGGGGTTGATGCCCATACGGCGCAACTCGTCAAGCGACTGGCGTCGCAGGATTTCTTGTTCGCTAAGTTCTAAAATGTTCATTTTTTATATCCGAATATATCAATTGATGGTGCAAAATTACTAAAAATATCTGAATAAGCACACGATATTTGAAAAAAAAGTGCTAATCATTTGGTTCGTATCAGAAAAATGACTAAATTTGCTGCAAACTTTGTAAATAAAACTATGGAAGAGACTAATATCAAGACGCGAGTCGTGGGTATTGACATAAGCGTAAAAAAAACGGTACTCGCTATTGTTGACGTCCGTGGGAACATTATAGCTAAGGATGAGTTGGCTACGTCTGACTACCATGACGCCGGTGCTTTCGTTTCGGCGTTGAGTGAGAAGATTGTTTTGCTGTCAGAGGCTAATGGTGGCTACGATATGATACGTTCGGTGGGCATCAGTTCGCCCAGCGCCAACTTCGTGTCGGGGTGCTTAGAGAATGCCGCCAACCTCCAGTGGAAGGGTATCGTGCCGATGGCTGCCTTACTGCGCGACCGGCTGGGACTGGCCGTGGCCTTGGCCAATGACTGCCATGCTACGGCTCTGGGCGAGCATGTGTTTGGCTGTGCTCATGGCATGAAGGATTTCATCGTCATTTCCTTGGGCCATGGCGGCGTGGGCAGCTGTATCTTCTCCAATGGGCAGGTGCATATAGGACACAGAGGGTTTGCTGGCGAGTTCGGACATGCCTGCGTGGTGCCTGGAGGCCGTCAGTGTACGTGTGGCCGCAGGGGCTGCATTGAGGAGTATGCCTCGTCGCGTGGCCTGGCTACCTCAGCCAGAGAACTGCTGGCGGCTACCGACGAGCCGTCGCTGATGAGAGACGGCGACCTGTCGCCACAGTCGCTGCTGGCCTATTGTGAGCAAGGCGACGTGCTGGCCCGCAAGGTCTGCGAGGAAGCCGGCGAGAAGTTGGGTATGGCCCTGGCCAACTATGCTTCGCTTCTGGACCCTGAGGCCATCATCTTCACCGGCGAGCTGACGCGTATGGGGCCTTGGCTGCTCGACCCCGTCAGCCGGTCGTTCGACGAACATGTGTTCCATAATATCAGCGGGAAAGTCAAGTTGCTGGTGTCTATTCTCGACGACAACGAGCGCGATGTGCTCGGAGCCAGTGCTCTGGCTTGGGAAGTAAAGGAGTATTCTTTATTCAAATAGGATGACAACATGTTAAATACAAGCATTAAGACACGTGTGGTTGGTGTGGATATCAGCATGGAGCGCACCACCTTTGCCATTGTCGACATACGTGGCAATATTGTGGCAGACAGTCATATCGACACCTTGAGTTATGCAGACGTCAACTCGTTTGTCTCGGCGCTCTGCGAGGGCATCGTCATGCTGGCAGAGGCCAATGGCGGTCTGGAAACGATACGGTCTGTGGGCGTCAGTTCGCCAAGCACGAACTTTGTGACAGGCTGCATAGAGAATGCTACGAACCTGCCGTGGAAGGGTGTCATTCCCCTGGCTGCCTTGATGCGCGACCAACTCGGACTGGCTGTGGGTGTGGCTAACGATGCCCATGCCTCAGCAGTGGGCGAACTGGTCTTTGGCAGTGCCCATGGCATGAAGGAGTTTATTGTTTTGAACATAGGCATAGGTCTGGGCAGTTGTTTCTTCTCACGGGGACGTGAGCACCTGGGAGCCGGCGGCTTTGCCGGTGAGTTCGGCCATACCTGTATCATTGAGGACGGAAGGCTGTGTACCTGCGGTCATAAAGGCTGTGTGGAGTCATACGTCTCGGCCCGCGGCATTGTCCAGACGGCAGAGGAACTCATGGCAGAGTCGGATGCACCGTCGCTGATGCGCGAACAGGAGCGTCTGTCGCCGCGCATCATCGCGGAGTGCTGCGACAAGGGCGACCAGATGGCTATTGAGGTTTACCGCCGCACCGGCCGTGTCCTGGGTATCGGCCTGGCCAACTATGCGTCTATCGTCAATCCTGAGGCTATCATTCTGGCCGGTGGTATCTCACAGGCCGGCAAATGGCTGGTGTTACCCACCCGCGAGTCTTTTGAGGAGCACGTGTTCCGTGGCATCCGCGGGAAGGTGAAGATTTTTGCCTCGACACTCGATAACCGTACCCGCGACGTGCTTGGAGCCAGTGCCGTGGCATGGGATGTGAAAGAATATTCATTGTTCAAATAATGAATGTAGAAAGAATAAACAAGATTATCAATGCAAAACCTAACCTGAGTACCGCCCTCGGAATGGAGTTCATCTCCACTCCAGAGGACGATACTTGTAAGGCGCGTATGCGGGTGGATGAGCGCAACCGCCAGCCTTTCGGATTCTTGAGCGGCGGTGCCTCGCTGGCCCTGGCTGAGAATGTGGCCGGTGTCGGCTCGTGTGCCCTCTGCCCTAAATGTGCCTGTGTGGGCATTGAGGTCAGTGGCAGCCATGTGAAGGCGGTTGCCGAGGGCGACACCGTCACGGCCTACGCCCGTCTGCTGCACCGGGGCAAGACCTTGCACGTTTGGAACATTGATATCCGCGACACCGCCGGCGACCTTATCTCCAGCGTCCGTGTCACCAATTATGTTATAAGGACTAAGAAAAGCTGATATGCCACAGGCCTTTGCACTTTACCGCTTCCCTCATGAAGACCATTATTACAGGCTGGAGGGACAGACGCAGGACCTGCATGCCTGCGCACAGCTTGACGGTGTCTCAGGCTTTGTCATCGCACCGTTCGAAGTCAAGAGCGAACAGCCCATTGTCGTTATCAGTCCCGACAGCCTCTCCTGTCATCCCGTACCGCCGTCTGCCCCGGCGGAACTCTCTGCTGCGGTTCCGTCGGCAACTGCTGCAGAGCGTCCTTCTTTAACCTATACCATCGACTTTGCCAATTTCCATGCACAACTCTGTCAGGACACCTTCCGCAAGATTGTCCTTGCACGTTGTGCCGAAGAGACCTCTCCTGCACCTGCAGACCCAATAGAGTTGTTTCACCGCGCCTGCAGCCTCTATCCCCGACTGTTTGTTGCCTTGGTCAGCACCCCGCAGAGCGGCACGTGGCTGACGGCCACACCTGAGATACTGCTTGAGGGCGAGGCAGGCATCTGGCATACCATTGCCTTGGCCGGCACCATGCAACTCAAGGGTGAGCAACTGAAGGGTGAGGGCGAGGACGTGGCCTGGAGCACGAAGAATATTGAGGAACAGCGTATCGTGGCCACTTATATAGCGGAGTGTCTGGAGCAGTTTACGACCGACTTCCATGAGGAGGGACCGCGTACGGCGCGTGCTGCCGATCTTGTCCATCTGCGCAGCGACTTCAGGTTTACGCTGCCCGACGACCGCCATCTGGGCGAACTGCTCGGACGGCTCCATCCCACGCCAGCCGTCTGCGGACTGCCAAAGCGCGAGGCCTTCCGGTTTATCGTCAATAACGAGCATACGCCGCGGCGTTACTACAGCGGGTTCCTCGGAACGCTGAACATGCAGCAGGCTACCCACCTTTATGTGTCGCTGCGTTGTATGCAGATTGATGGTCATCGCTGCCACCTCTATGCCGGCGGCGGACTGTTGCGCGACAGCGTCGAGCAGCAGGAATGGCTGGAGACTGAGGCTAAACTAGAAACCATGCGTCGCCTCTTAGCCCATAGTTCATAGTTCTCACCTCTTACCTCTCACCTCTCACCTCTCACCTCTCACCTCTTACATGAATGTATTGCAATAAGGAGAATGTAAACCTACTGACGGCACTGCTCGTTGCCCACGGCATACACCATGCTGTGGTCTGCCCTGGTAGCCGTAACGCCCCCATCGTCCATAACCTTAACGAGTGCCCTGACGTCGCCTGCTATTCCGTTACCGACGAACGCTCGGCAGGCTTCTATGCCTTGGGTATGATGCAGGCCCTCCATGAGCCGGTGGTCGTCTGTGTCACCAGCGGTACGGCCTTGCTCAACCTGGCCCCGCCTGTGGCTGAGGCGTGGTATCAGCATCAGCCGCTGGTGGTCGTCAGTGCCGACCGTCCTGAGGCCTGGATAGACCAGCTCGACGGGCAGACTTTGCCACAGCCGGGTGCCCTCGGCCGTTTTGTGCGCCGCAGCGTCTCACTGCCCGAAGCCGACCAGTGGTACTGTAGCCGGCTCATCAACGAGGCACTGCTCGACACCCTGTCCGACGATGCCCGTCCTGTGCATATCAATGTGCCCATCAGCGAACCGCTGTTCACCTTTGACGTGCCCCGTCTGCCCGAGGTGCGGCGCATCGTCCGCTCTACACCCTCCCGCGACTACGACAGTCTCAGTCCTGAACTGGTTGATGCGCTGGTAGCAGCAGAGAGGCCGATGATAGTCTTCGGACAGACCAATCCTCACAACTTCGAGGGCGTTGACGTCGGCTTTTTGTTCAGTCATGTCATCGTGTTGCACGAGGCTCTCTCACCCTTCCCCCATGTCAGCCATTTCGACGAGGTGCTGTTTGGCGAGGAGCGGGGAACGAGGCGTGAGGAGGGCATCCTTCCGCCCGACTTCATTCTTTATGTCGGCGACACTGTTGTCAGCAAGCGTCTGCGACACTTCCTGCGCAGAGCCACAGAAGCCCAGACCTGGCGCATCAGCCTCTCGGGCGATGTGGAGGATACGTTCCAGAACCTGCGCGGTATCGTCGTCGGCGACCCGGAGTTTGTGCTGCAGGCGCTCAGTCATAAACTGAGTCACCGCCGTATGCAGGGTACTGACTACCGTCGCCAGTGGCTTAAGGCGCTGAAGGAGGCCTCCCGGCATGCCGCCGACTATCAGCCTGTCTACTCTCAGATGGCTGCCGTGAAATACTTCGAAGAGCGAATATCCTCCCCCTTCGGGGGGGAGCCAGAGGGGGGCTTCCACTACGCCAACTCGTCGGCCATCCGTCTGGCTAATATCTATGCCGCCCATCATGTGTGGTGCAACCGCGGTGTCAACGGCATCGAGGGGTCGCTGTCTACGGCCGCCGGTTTCTCTGTGGTGACAGGCGGAAAGGTGTTCTGCGTCATCGGCGACCTGAGTTTCTTCTACGACCAGAACGCGTTGTGGAACCAGAACCTGCGCGGCAATCTCCGTATCCTTCTTCTGAACAACGGCTGCGGCGGCATCTTCAATATGTTGCGTGGCCTGGAGCAGAGTCCTGCCCGCGACCGCCTCGTTGCCGCCGGCCATGCTACCAGCGCTGAGGGCATCTGCCGTCAGAACAGTGTCACTTACCTGAAGGCCACCAATATTGAAGAGATGCAACAGGGCATCGATACCTTATTATATATAGATAGCCCGCACCCCATCCTTGTTGAGGTGATGACCGATGCCGCTGAAGACAAGCGCGTATTCAAAGACTATTATAATAGTTATTCTGTCTAATATTTGAAGCTGCTGCCGCCAACGAACTCGCGCATAATCGAGGTTGGCGGAATCTCCTTGTCGCTGATAGGCAGGAAGAAATGGATGAATTTCAGCAGACGGTGGGCCTCGCTGTATTCCGGACAGTTGCGTGGTACGGTCGACAGTATCAGCTCGGCATGGGTGCGCAGCACGGCAAACTCAATGTTCAGGGCCGAGTTAAACATCACGTCGGCTGTTTCCTGATACGGGAATATCCACAGGTCTTCGGCCTGCAGCACATTTTTCCACTGACCGATCGTCTCGCGTGCCGAGAATGCTCCTTTGTTGTAGTCGCGGATGATTCGGCGCAGCAGACGGTTGTCGCGGGTGGGTATCCAGTTGTGGTCGTCCAGCGATATGCTGGTCAGGGCCGAGATATAGATTTTGTACTTCACCGAGTCGCTGATTTTTTTCGTCAGCAACGGGTTCAGGGCGTGTATGCCCTCAATGATAAGCACACTGTCTCCCGCCAGTTTCAGCCGCTTGCCGTTAAATTCGCGTTTGCCGGTGACGAAGTTGTACTCCGGCACCTCTACGCGTTCGCCCTTCATCAGCTGTGTCAGGTGCTCCTCCAGCAGTCGGTAGTCCACGGCCTCAATGTTGTCGAAGTCGTAGTCGCCATTCGGCAGTTTTGGCGTGTCTACGCGGTTGACGAAATAGTCGTCGGTAGAGAAGGAAATGGGGCGCAGGCCGCAGGCCAGCAGCTGTACCGACAGTCGCTTGCAGAACGTAGACTTTCCCGAGCTCGACGGTCCCGTGATCAGTACCAGCCGTACGGGGTCGTTCTTGCGGTGGAAACGGCGGTCTATCTCCTCGGCTATCTTCACAATCTTCTTCTCCTGCAGAGCCTCTGAGACCTGTATCAGCTCCGAGGCATGTCCCCGCATGATAGCCTTGTTCACGTCGCCGGCATTCGACAGTCTCATGATGATGTCCCAGCGCGTCTTCTCGGCAAACATCTCGAACGTCTTAGGCTGGTCCACCTTCTCGGCCACCTGCATGGGGTTGTTCCAGTCGGGCACCCGCAGCAGCAAGCCCTGCTCGTAGCGCTCCAGCCCCCACACCTTCAGGTAGCCCGCACTCGGCACCAGCGGACCGTAGTAGTAGTCCACGGTGTCGCCCAGCGTATAGTAGTCAGAGTAAATCTGTCCGCTGGTCTCCAAGAGTTTCACCTTGTCGGAAAAGCCGCGGTCGGTAAACACGCGGATAGCCTCCTCATTGGTGGCCTCCGTGCGTCGGAAGGGCATGTCCAGGTCAATAATCTCCTGCATCCTCACCTTGATACGTTCCACCATCTCGTCGGTAACTGACCTCCCCTCCCTTGGGGAGGGGCCGGGGGTGGGTCTGAAGTTACAGTAGTAGCCTCGGCAGAGCGAGTGCTCAATGAAGAGCTTGCTTCCTGGAAACAGGTCCTGTGTGGCCTTGTAGAGCACGAAGCTCAGCGACCTGACGTAGGCACGGTGGCCGCTTCCCGCACGGGCATCCAGAAACTCCACGTCGCGGTTCTGGAAAAGGCGGAACTTCAGTCCCTGCGACACGTTATTCACCTTGGCCGCCACTACGGGGTAGGGCAGGCCAATATCTTCCTGGAACTCTTGATAGACGTCCAGCAGCGAGCATCCCTCGGGGAAACTTTTCGTCGTGTTTGTGTTCTTACAGCGGATTTGTAGCATAGATATCGGTATTTCGTCGGCAAAGATAGCAAAAAAATGACAAAAAAGTTGTATCTTTGCACCAAAAAGTATTATGACTATGGAAAAAAGACAGTGGAAAGAGATTCGCAAGTTCGAAGAGATACGCTTCGAAGAGTATAACGGCATAGCCAAAATCACCATTAACCGGCCGCACTACCGTAATGCTTTCACGCCGCGCACGACGCTGGAGCTGAGCCAGGCTTTTGCCGAGTGTCGCGAACTGGCACGCATCCGTGTGGTGCTCCTGACGGGGGCTATGTCTGAGGTGCCTGAAGGGAAACGCTTGGAGGACGTGAAGCACGCCTTCTGCAGCGGTGGCGACATGCACGTCAAGGGTCGTGGCGGCTATATTGACGACGAGGGTGTGCCCCGTCTCTCCGTCCTCGATGTGCAGATGCAGATACGCCGCCTGCCGAAGCCGGTCATTGCTATGGTCAACGGCTATGCCATCGGTGGCGGCCATGTGCTCCACCTCGTCTGCGACCTCACCATCGCCAGCGAGAATGCCATTTTCGGACAGACAGGTCCCAAGGTCGGCTCCTTCGATGCTGGTTTCGGTTCCAGCTATCTGGCCCGCATCGTCGGCCAGAAGAAAGCCCGCGAGATATGGTTCCTCTGCCGGCAATATAGCGCCCGTGAGGCTGAGCAGATGGGCATGGTCAACAAGGTGGTGCCCCTTGCCGAACTTGAAGACGAGTGTGTCCTGTGGGCTGAGGAGATGATGCTGCGCTCACCCATCGCCCTGCGTATGATCAAAGCCGGTCTTAATGCCGAGCTCGACGGTCAGGCGGGCATCCAGCAGCTGGCCGGCGACGCCACCATGCTCTACTATTTCCTCGACGAGGCCCAGGAGGGTGGCAAGGCTTTCCTCGAGAAGCGCAAGCCCGACTTCGACCAATATCCTAAGATTCCGTAAGGCTCGTGTGCGTGCCAGATTTCTGGCGAGACAACTGATAATAAAAAATTGAAGGCTATCTGTTCTTTTTCATGCGGAGGATGCGGCGGACGCTCTGGTTGATGCGGCTCTCGGGAATGACGCCGCGCTCAACGGCTGAAATGACGGCATCGAAAGCTTGGACGAAATTCTGCGGACCAAGCACGATGTCAACGCCGGCCTGAATGCAGCCCACGGCAGCCTCAGCACAGGTGTACTGCTGGGTAATGGCTCCCATCTCCATGGCATCGGTGATGATAATGTTCTGATAGCCCAGTTCTCCGCGCAGCTTATCCTGCAGGATGAGACTCGACATCGTGGCGGGAATCTCTGAACCCGTCACGTTGGGCGCACCGATATGAGCCGTCATAATCAGCTGGCAGCCCCACTGGATACCGGCCTTGAAGGTCACCATCTCGCAACTGGCCATCTCCTGCCATGTCTTCAGGCTCTGGGCATAGCCATAGTGGGTATCAGCCTTTGTGTCGCCATGCCCCGGGAAATGCTTGATACAGCCTGTGACACCGGCATCCTTCAGCCCCTGCAGGTAGCTTGTTACCATCGGTGCAGCTACAGCGGGGTCGCTGCTGAAGGCACGCTTGCCGATGACGATGTTCTCGGGGTTGGTGTTCACGTCGGCTACAGGAGCGAAGTCGATGTCGAAACCATACTTCTTAAGATACGTGCCGATAGTATTGCCACAGTAGTAAGCATTCTTCGGGTCGCCAGTCTTGCCTATGGAATCCATCGATTCAAAGGTCTGTACGTCGAAGTTCGGATTCCTGCCGATGCGGGCCACGCGTCCGCCCTCTTCGTCAATACAGAGCAGCGGCGAGCCTTTCAGGGCGCGTATCTGCGATATGAATGTCTTGAGCTGGTTCTCGTGGTCAATGTTATGGGCATAGAGGATAATGCCGCCGACAGGGTATTTCTCGTTAACACCCTTCATCGTTTCGTTTACGGCCTGTAACTTGATCTTTGTAATGTCGTCGGCACTGCCGTCAATGCCACTGGGCAGGTTGAAGTGGATGGTCGTATCCAGACACTCAGGACGCACGTAAAACATTTGGCCCACCTTTTCGCGGAGACTCATCTTCTGCAGTTCAGCTTCCACCTCGTTTTCAGGAGATGTACCCTCAGAATTGTCATCGCTTGAACATGATGTCAACATCGTGCCGCTGATAAGGATGGCGGCAAGCATCCACAATAGATTCTTTTTCATCGTCTTAATTGATACAATAAAATGCAAAGATACAATAATTATTGCATACCTTATTTCATTCCACAATTTTTTTTGTTTTATTAAGACGCGTTCCACCGCGAATTGTGAGTTTTTTCGTAACTTTGGAAGATTTCTCAGCTTTTCTTTGATTTCTAAGATAAATCCAAGAGAATACCCGTTAATAAAGTTTAAAGGGCATTCTTTTTTCTTCTTTGTTGACAAAATCCACTAATTATGCTGTAACGGAAGACCT
>Ga0247610_10006950_pt1 | contig 11674 bp, 6 predicted proteins | sample 174DNAGHGhighgp2_FD_193483 | JGI IMG/M metagenome (GOLD analysis project Ga0247610, IMG submission 193483) | Sheep rumen microbial communities from Palmerston North, Manawatu-Wanganui, New Zealand - 1742 DNA GHGhigh gp2 | ecosystem: Host-associated > Mammals > Digestive system > Stomach > Rumen ...
CTCAATACTCTCGGCTCCAGCTGGCTTAACGTCTATTGTATGTTCGCCTTCTGTAACATTCTGAAGCAGAACCGTCCATTGCGTTCCAAGCCTATCCATTTTGTATGATTTCCCTTCACAGGTTATGGTCACACTTTTGGGTTGTGGAATAACAGTGAGGTTGACGATTGGGTTAGAAAGCATAATATCTTCTCCAGAAATCTTCACCTGGTATCTCACGCTGTTAACAACATCCTTGTTTGACAGAAGGATGAATGGAACAAGGACTTCTTCCGGAGTACATCCGCCATGAACCTGATGAGTGGGAGCCTTGGAAAGTGATGAGTGGGTCAATGCCACCTTATACCATTGCCCTTCTTCTTCATTCTTGTGAACCAGATAGTCAGAATCGGTAAGAGCCCCCTCTGCTGTTTTAATGTATCTACCTTCATGTTCAAATTTACCGTCATATTTCTTTGAAGGTGCTTTGCGTGACAAGCAGCTCAACCCATGATCTGATACAATAGCTACAGTACATTTCTCTTTTTTACCGACGGCGAGGATTTCCTGCATAATGTCTTTTATCACTTTCAGTTCCTCTTTTAGCGTATCAAGGTATTTATAGCCATGGGAATCATGTCCGAGTTCGTCGAGTGCGCCAAACTTGGTGACTTCTAGACCATCAAATCGATTGTGATGTGTAGATGATGGTAGATAAGAACTGGTTATCTGCGAACGCACCACTTTCATTCCCTCTTTTTCTTGATTTACAAGATACAGAATATACGAAAGAAACTCTGACCCTAAGCCATCTATCCAATATACCTTGTCTGGTCGGTATAAAGGGCTGTTGTACATCTCTGCTAAAAGACTGTGGGTATTTGTAAATTCGAAATACCACTGATAGAAGCTTGCCGCAGTACTGTTCTTTTCCTTAATAACATCCTGTATGATGTCATTAAGCCGATCCTCCATTTTGGCTTGCTTATAAGCCTTAATGTATTCAACAAACCAGTTGTTTTCTTCCTTGATATGCGAAGGCTTTACAGATGACATGTACGCAGCGTACTCTGGATAGTAGTTATTAATAGCCTCAGATAGTTTCTTGTTGTTGGGATTGTGTACAGACCATCCCATCAGCAGTTTCTTCTCAAAGTCGAAGACACCTGTACACATATCTATAGCTGCATTTAAATCATTCTGCAACTGATATGTTTCCTTGATTCTTTCAAACAGCCAATTTTGATCATCATCAGAAATGACTGATTCAAACACTATTCTATCATCAACTATTATCTTCCTACGTTCTTCGGCATATTCCGCTTTCTTGTTTGCAGGAATATCATTATACAGTATGCGTGTGGCAATCATATTACATAACTGATAATAGTCTGTCAGAGTAGTAGCCGATTCCATACACATACAGATGTAGGGGTACTTCTCAGCAAACCCTGTGTATAACACATAGTTCTTCAGAAGCCATCGGTCATATTCTGTATTGGTGATGTCAGTCCATTCATCAATAACATCAGATGCTTCCAACTTTACTTTGTTAAATGAAGCACGAACAAATGCCTCATAAGAAAAACTATCAAGTTTGCCCTTGTCGAGATGCCTTAGCAGTTCCTCCCAATAAGATTTCTCTTCATCTGCATATTGAAATGGGAACTGGATGTCAAGAAATTGGGTCATGAACTCGTAAGCATTGGCAATACGAGTGAAGTTGAAGATGTATCAGGCTTAGAGTACTTGTATTTTGCTGCAATTGGTTTTGAAGTACAAACAATTCTCTCTTGCGGAGCTTGTTTCTTCCAGAACTTTAGCCAATCACATAGTGTGTCTAGTTGACATTGGACGGCTTCTTTGGGCAAATGAAAATCCTTGTACTTAGCAAAGAACACTTCTACGGATTGTGGCTCGGCATCATATCGCCAAATAGGTGCGCTCTCCTGTAAGCGAGCAAAGTGGTTAAGAAAATCGGTGAAGCGATTTTGTAAGCCTATCAGGGGTATGTATATACGTTTGGTCGGATGGTGTATATCCTCCAATAATATGATTTCGTTGAAGAATCCGCGGAAATCCTCATCATTATAGAAACGGGCCACCTCAGAGAAGGGGGTCACAAATGTCGGAGCAGTACATGCTTTAATGGCATTTTTCAACATGTCCTTCGTTATCCATGTGTCCTCTTCGCCATCGTCAATCAAATTCTCCAAGTCGAGACTCTGTACACCGATATTGGCCATAAACTTAGCGAGTTCCTTAAACTCATTGAAATTATTGAGCATGATGAAACGCACCGCATAACGTTGAGCCAGCATATCATGTGACTCTTTGTCGCGGATTATCTCCTGAGTTAGCTCCTCAAAAGACTTGAACACCTTTATCTTCTCTGACGTATCCATATGTTTAGCTACCAAGGTAAGTTGAAATGAACTGTGATATTTCAGGATGTTCGTCTATTATCTCCAGCACAAACTGCTTCCACATCATGCTTGGCATGTTCTGCTCCTTCACAAGATTTCGTGCTTTGCGGATTTCGTCTTCAGCAGGTATTGGCACAGGAGGAGCGACTGGAGTCCCCTCACCACCAGGCACCGTGACAGGAGGAGTAAAAGGTGGAGGAGTAGGTGCCTTAATCTTGTTAATATAGAAAGACATCACACATGACTTTACATCCTCTTCCCTTCGGAAAGCAATTTCAGATTGCAGATGAGATAACTCCTCTTCAAGTTCGTCCCACCATTCGGGTTTCAACTCTACATTTTCAATGGCGTTGATAAAGCTGACAAATCCTTCCCGATAGTTCTCCGAATTAGTCAGAAGCTTGTATAAATCAATTTGGTCGGCTTTTATCTCTCGCAGCAGCTCTTTGATCTTGGCAAGTTTGTAACTGTCTTGATTGAATAGGCTGATAAGATCGCTGATAGCTTTCTTACAGTTATCATTTTCTTCAATCTTTTTGCAGTACAGTAGTGACCAAAGTGGATATTTCGCTATTTGCTTACAGAACTCTGTGATGCTCCACTTAGCATATGTGAGACTCTTCAGGTCACTCATACTTACGCCCTTGACTATGCTTAGATTGAACACCTCACCAAGAATACTTGTCAGGTTTCTCTCTTCCACAGAACCAAAGCGTAATAGTAATTTGTTGCTGGTTTCACTAATGCCGTTATCCCACATCTTCAGCAGTATCTCAATCATATCATTGAGCTTTTCGTCGCCAACAGGTTGTGACGTGCTGGGGTTAAACAAGTCATCCTTATGCTTACGTAGCGTGTAGCCAAGAATGGCATAGTTGGCAGGATTAGCAAACAATCCATATGGTGGACGCATCAACGGAGCAAGTATGTCACTCAAAGAGAAACGGTCAGCATATTTCTTCTTGGCTGCAGCAATCAGCAAATCAACCTCCTTGCTCATTTCGTTAAGCCAAGAATCTCCTTGCTGAGCTGCTGTTGTCAGTTCGCAAGTGTCAGTGACTAAATTATTCTCTCCTTCCATAAAGATATGGCGAGCAGGACGTACATTACCACCGATGGTCAACATGTCATCGCGTGTGCGTTTTTGCAGCATCTGTAGTGACAAGGCTTTGAAATTTTTGTTTGCAAAGAAAGTCATCGACTCGCTATGGAATGCCTTAACACTTTCCATTCCATGAGGGAATACCTGTACACTGAACTTCTTGTTAATGACATTATATATATTGCTAAATATACCGTCACTGTGTCGTGTGCCGTTAAAATATAGGGCGAACGTCCCACCATTTAGGCGATTCTTCCACTTTACCACATATTGCTTGGCCGCATTTTCAAACTGACTTGCATCATCTGTGTTGAAGTGAGAACGGCTTACATTGGCTTGTGCGACGGCATCAATAAACTGATTTTGCGATGTAGGGCTAAAAACCTCCGCAGGTAAAACAAATATCGTCTCTTCAAATTCCTCAGAGAACATCTTCACACGGTTCTCCATCATATCGCGTGCTTCGTCTGTGATAGAGAAGAATAGGGCCACATGCAGATAGTTTGGTTTCTCGCGTGTGTACTTATTTAGTTTACTGCGCAACACCGCTTCAGACTCTTCACATGCATAGAACTGCGGCTCGCACTTGCGCATCAGTCGTTCACCAACGAGGAAAGTCTTCTCTATTTCCGATTTGCTCTCACTACTATACTTTAAGTAATCTACAGCTGTTTTGAAATTGCTGGCTACTGCAGTTTTCTCCTTTGCTATCTGCTCGGGGTTATATGATGAAACTGAAATCTTGAACTCTCCAAAGATGTCGCGGGCTATTATTTTGCTTTCATCGAGCCAGTTGAGTATGCTTTCCATCTTCTCTGCACAGCGGTCGCCAGAGAAAATATAATTCAGATTCTTATCATTGGGGACATATTTCTCTGGCGAACTCTTGAACTTGACGCTCAATGCATTCAGCAGCAGTATCACTTTGAACACACGAACATGGTCATCGCTCATACTGCTTACTCTTGCCACGTGAGACGAATAGACATTTGTAAATGCAGAACACAAAGGTTCGTTGATAAACTCCGAATAGAAGAAATCCCAAAGCCAATCAGCCGTGAGCATCATTTTCTGCTCATAATTAGTAGGATCTTCTATGAATTGTTTAAAGCCATTTTGACCGTCATTCATGAATCTCAGCACACTTCTATTTGCGGACCCCATAATGTTGGATATCTTTGAGCATAGGAATGCAGTGTAAGGATGCAACGGGAATAAATTCTGGATGTGCTCTTTTTCTTCCACCGAATTGCTTTCACAGAGATAATCGTAAAGGCTTTTGTCTATGTTGTTCTTTACGCCCCATATAGACATTGCGAGTTTACTCTCATCTGAAATGGTGAATGTATGCCGTAAAATAAGGTAGGTGGAGATTTCGTCCATTTGATAGTCCACGCTATCGTAACGGTCGCTCATCTTGGATATGTCCTTACCTTTGGCATCAAAACTTGTGCTTTCAGTACGATGGGAAATAAGATAGAGGAATACATTGTTGCTTTGTGACTTCTCAGCAATGTTCTGGAGTACATTGATTCGGTCACTTTTCAGCGTGTCCATCACACTGGTAAACTCGTCCCAGAAAATGATAAGTCCATCGGCAATACCTGCCTCTTCAATGGCTTTTTCCATTTCCACCAACCAATCACTGATACTATCGCTCGCCAGATATGTATCGTCTGCGGCAAGAACTTCTTCCAAGTGGAGGAATACGTCGATGTCGTTGGCCTCCAGTTTTGCCATTAGCTTATCATAAGTTGGCGCTTCTGAAGAAAGCTCGTCGCTCAATTCAAGCAGTTCTGGGATACGAGTCTTATGCCCTTCAACCCATCTTAGTGCTTTGTCAAAATCGGAACGAACAACGATGTCGCTATGACCAGCAGCTGCCAGTGCAAGCTTCGTCTGCTTCTGGATTGAGAGCGAGAAACGAGGGATGTTGTATGCACCCTCCACGCCTTTCAGAATCACAGGGAAATAACGCTTTTCCTTACGGATAGCCGTAAGCTGTGCTCGTGTCGCCTCATTGGGGATATTCTGGATGTAAGACATCACCTCATCTACGGGGTCGCACAGCAGATGTCTAATCACACTACTGGCATGACTCTTACCTGTACCAAAAGTGCCTCGCACCCACATTGAGCGACGTTTGCTGATTTCCGTGGAGGTGATAGCCGTAATGCTGCGTTGCAGCAAGTCACTAAACTGTTTGGTTGGGATGAACGTGCGCCACATATTAGGCTTTTCGTCCATCATGTCATATACTGGAAGGAAGTCCTGTATCTTTATATAATCGGAATATCTTGTACTCATAATAGTCTGTGTTTTTATAGCATCAACTTTAGGATGTCAAGGGCTTTCAGGTCATCACGAAGGATGATATTATCAAGTCCCATATTCAACTCTGCACGAAGCACATGATTATTTTCCTCTTGCAGAGAAAGCAACAGTCGAGCAAAGGTGTCCTTGCTAATACCGAACTGGCGGTAGATACCTTCGCGTTGGTTTTCATCATAGAACTCCGATACTGTCAAAGAATAACGCTTTTGCCGTTCTGCATATCTAAAAAGTGAATATGCTACAGCAACAAGAGAAATGTCATTATGTGGTTGCCGTACTAAGACAACTTTATTTTGTTCTTTTGACAGAACACCAACGGGGATAGTAGAGCCAAGAGGGCTTTCCTTAAATGTGTTTAACAGTGAATTAAAAGGATTACGAAGAGTTCTATCTTTTAATTCGGGGTATGAGTCTTGAAGAATAACATCCATTTCGTCACGAGTGTAACGACGATTAAAATCTATAGAACTTTGAAACCATGAACATATTTCGGAATTCTCACATAAGCCTATATATATCAATTCCCATACTATAGAAGGTTTGGTCTGGTATGCCTTTGCAAAATAAAGCCCAGCTTCCGAAATGTTTTTATCTTCAGGATTAAGAATAAAGGCTTCTCGCAACCAGTTAACAAAAGGTGGAATTTGGTATTTGGGATTTAATCCGTGCTCATTATTGTCAAAGAATGATTCGTAAGTGTCAAAATACTTTTCAACCCAATTCACACGCATTCCCATACCGTCATTATAGCGGTTAATTCCTGATTTTGAACCTTGTGCCATGTTTTTTAATTGATTAGTCATTATACTGGTATCTGATGTACTGATGGAACTGGCTGCGTGACAACCCTTTCCATCAAAATCAATACATTTCATACAGTGAACACATTTCTCTTTATCAATTGTGACTCTTGGGACGACAGAGAGTGCTCCAGTAGGGCATTCAACCTCACATACCTCGCAATGTACACAATAAGTAGCTTTATAACATATTTTTTTAAGATGACTTATGAAAACCACGTCCTTAGAGTCAATTCCACTTACCTCAAACACTATTGTGTCATTATATTCTTCTATTGCGCATTTGTAAATATGCTTTTGATGATTTAACTCGATACAAGTCACACCATCTTTTTGATCAACACTCATACTCCCCAAGACCCTTAACCACATAAGGATATTTTCCTTGGGCGCGGTTAAGATTGCCTTAAAATCTGGAGATGTACTCATGAAATTGACATTTGATTCACAATGAAGGTATCGACCTCCGGCCCTCATCTTCCAGCGTCCCGTTCGGATATAGTTATCTATACCTGCAGTTTTGTTTCTTTCTAGTCCTTCTCTTATTTTAGATATAAAGGGTGCCAAAGTTTCGGGGTATAATTGCCCACATAAGTCCTCACTCCATGTTGAAGAATATGGGCAAATGACACACCCGACACGAGAAAGTCCCTTTCGGTATGCTTCATTTACAGGTAGGCCATTAAGCAGTATGTATAAATATATTTCCGTAGCATTCCATTCAAGAATAGGGCTAACATTAATAATCTTATTGTGTTTGACATTTTTCCCTATTCGAGAGCGAGAAGAACGACTTGGGCTTTCTTCCGCTCTAACTCCATCAAACAAGATGGCGTTAGGCTGTTTCCCTTTTCCTACAACATCTTTAAGCAATTTGCTTAGTGGGGCTGATTTCATTATACTACAGCACCACCTGTGAATTCTACTAGGTGTACCTATTTCATCCCAATATTGAAGAACCGATTGATGGTTTTTGGCAATATAGAATCTAAGATTGGGGTATTTTTCTAAATACATATCTTTAATGCTATCATATAACATTAGAGATGGGGGTAATTCATACCCTGTATCAGAATAAACCACAATAAAGTCTTCGGAAGGAATTACTCTTGAAACCAAGTCCAACACTACTTGAGAGTCTTTGCCTCCACTAAATGACGTAACGAAAATGTCTGTTTTGCTACTAAGAATTGGCGCTTTTCCCAACTCTTCAGCTTTGCTTAAAGGCATAACATCGAAACTGTCGCAATCCTCCTTTACTACAACATGCTCCTCTTTCGTTTGCCTTTCGAGATTACTTGCAAGCTTTTGAAAGTCGAGGTCAGGATTCTTTTCAGAAACTTCACGGATGTTTTTGTATCTCCGATATGTCTGGTTTATAAAATCCATAGCTTCATGCTCAATGATGAACATGGTGTCCTCGTTCCGTGAACGGAGACGATTCATGTCAACTGGTTCGAGTACAAGAGATTCATAACCCTCCTGCTGTATAACCGTAGGAGCATCGAACACATTTCCTCCTTTTACTTCAAGTACCAACTGCCCTTTATAAAAATAGCGGCGGTCGCAAGCCCAAAGTAAAGGTTCCTCAACATGAGGGTATATCCAGCCCTTCTTGTTGAGCCCAAGCAAGTCCAACTCCTCCCAAAAGACAGGTCTGGGCGACACGTTAAGCGCATCTCCCTTCGATGACATGGTAAGGCGAACCCCATTATAATTGGCGTCCCATATAACTTTGAACATCTTATTCTTCTTTCTTTTCTAATTCCTCAAATCTGACGAGATCATTAAGTTCCACATCAAGCAACTTTGTTATTTTCATCAGCGATTCCAACGGAGGTTGTGACGAGTTGGTACACCACTTAGACACGGTCGTTGGCGCACATCCCAACTGTTTGGACAGCCAGAGATTGGACTTCTTTTTCTCTGCCAGTATCACCTTCAGGCGATTGAGGTCTTTGTTACTTGCCATTGCAATATGTTTGTTATTCGCCCACAAAATTACTCAATTTATCTCAGACCAAAGGTCTGATAGCCCTTAAAAGTTACTAAATCGAGTGTTTTTAGTGAATTCTGTTCACTTTATGGAGCGATTTGTATCGTTTTTTCTAGTCAAAAGCAGGATTTGTTCAACTTTCTAACAACAGATGCTCACTTTAAGCACCTCATCTGTATTTTATTCACAGAAGGAAAATAGGCTTTCGAAGTTTAACAGTGCTCGCACTCCATAAACGCCATTACCTCTTCATAGCGTTTTTACCATCTTTCTTCTTGAGTCATCATTTCTCCCTAATCTTTTCCCCTTTATGTTTCTCGGATTGATAGTTCGGATTAAGAATTTGCAAATCTTCATTCTCACCTTTCCATGTATCATTTGCCTTTGAAAAAATTTCCAGATGAGCAGATCCATCATTGTGCAATGTATCAACACACCACAGCTCATTATGTCCAATACGCTCGTAAAGGAAAGCGCCCATATTTCTTCTCCGTGTTTTTTTGAATAAAGTGGTGTCTCCCAATATGGTTTGTTCTGGCAAAGGAATCATTGTGCTCTTCCGGTCATACGGCATTGTGTATCCATTCCCAACTAAATACGTTATAATATCATCTTCTGAGTTCATCGCATTAAGAACCCATGTCTTGTTTTCTGAAATCTTTTTCACGCTAATCGTCTTTCCGAAAGAAGACATTGGCATATTTATAACAATCACTTTTTCTTCACCTGATACGTAGTCATCATATTCATAAGCCTCTGCCAAGCTACTGTTACTTACATCGTTCGCCCCCACGGAATAATGCTCATTAGCATCGAATAGAAAACCAGAATCTTCCATCTTTTCCCATCCAGACTTGTCCATATTGAACTTTAGACGCATAACTTCGTCCTTCGATTCACCTGTTATTGTCTTTAGTGCTGATGCATAACTCAACCCGTGAGAGATCTCTTTATAATACATCGCCCCCATGTACAGAATACTATAATTATGCTTAACTAAATCTTTAATTCTATTACAAGACCTAAGAAAGCTCAATAGTCCCTTGGCCACATCCCCAAGGGCAAACTGCCCTTCAAAGGAAAGCTCATTAATAAAAGCATAAATATGATCAGCCATCACAAATCCAAAAGAATGTTTAAATCCTTCTCTGTTTGGTCAAAGAAACCGTCCGGCCATTCTGGCATTCGGCCGTTTTTGTTTATAGGGATTGATTTAAAAAATGTTGGGTATTCTGCATCGAAAAATAAAACATTAACGTCATCACTTCCAATTTGGTTTTGCTTAATCATCACTCGCAAAGAATTCAATATATGTTCACTGTGACTCTCTATAAATACTTGAACTCCTTGCATGGCAACACAAGCCAAGAACTTGGCAATAACAGACTGCGCAGACGGATGCAAATGTGCCTCTGGGTTCTCAACAATAAGCAAGTCACCAGCTTGTGATGTTAACCCGGCCACAAGTATTGGTAAAACATATGAAACCCCAAATCCAATATTTGTCGGTTTGGAATCACGAGACTTCAAGGCACTGAATTTTATCACATCAACGTTGGCTTCTGTTAGCGACTGCACATTGACAACTGTTTTGCCGAACATCTTTGACATCCAGAATTCAACTTGCTCATTTACACCTCGTTCTATTTCTTCTTCCTCCTCGGAATACAGTTTCGCCATCATTTTCGCTAACGACTCTGGTATCACTTTCTCATTAGCTCGAGATAATACGTCAACGGCATACTCGCCCCTCGCACCGACAACGAAATCTGTAGTACTTTTCTCATACTGAAGCCGTGGCCCTATTCGTTCAGCGGATATATACTGTACGCGGTCTAAACCGATGTTGGTTACTGTGGAATCACCATTAATTAATTCCAGTATTTGATCGTCCCTCTCATTAGCTTGATAAGAAAAAACATAATCCTTGCCATTGACCTTATATGAAAACTCTATTGCTTGCTCACGTGATGTTTCATCGTTTTTCGCGTCCAAAGCGTTGCCTAGTGAAACATAACTTCCATTCAAGACGAGCCTATTTACACTTGATGACAGAAGGAGTGTCTGTTTTACAAGTAACATTGATTGAAGAAATGTTGACTTACCACGCCCATTAACTCCAGTTAAGAGATTAATTTTTTTAAGATGATCAAAGGTAGTTCTCTCTTTGAACAACTTAAAGTTAGTCAATGAAATACTTTCTATCATATACTTTTGAGCAAATAGTTTTGAGCTATATTAAATCGATCAGTAACTTTGGATTTTGAACTGGTAGAGTTTCTTACGCTGAACAGATAGTCACTGTTACGTATAAGCTTTTCGTATCGTTTTTCTAATTCGCAATTATCAATAGTCTGGTGCTTGTCGAAAGCTTTACACATACACAAATACACAGACTCCATTACTGCAATGTTAATCCTTCCTCGAGTGTAGTCATCATAAATTCTAAAATTACGGTTTCCAAACACAAGTGTCAAATCCTTCATGATTTTCAAAAACTCCTTTTCTAGGTCTTGAATTTTTATATCACTCATCTTGTTCAACTCCCGCATAGCCTTTTCCAAGAACGAATCCATTGAACCTGTATAGTCCTTTTCATAATCCAGCACTCTAAAAGCTATGCATCTCAACACTGCTTCGCGGTCTTTCATCCTGTCTTTTGAAATACCGTTGTCAATAGCCTTTCGGAAATCAGGATTTTCGCTTAACTTCTTCACAAGGCGTGTAGAATGACCGATAAACAGACAGTTACGAATTTCCTGCCTACTTAGTTTGGTACCACCGGTATTGATTCTATTAAAGATGTCATATACTACAGACATCGGAACAGATTTCTGCAAAACATAGCAGAATAGTTGAGTATCCTCTACTCTCGTGGCATATCCCTGATAGTTCTTTGATTCCTTCAACTCTTTAAATGTAAAACCATTCAATATCTTGAGAGTTTCCAAACCTTCCAGTCTTAAATGGTTACCCATAAACTCTTGGATAGCTGTTGTTCGCTGCAGACCATCCACAATAACCAATTTAGACATAT
>Ga0247610_10006951_pt1 | contig 11673 bp, 9 predicted proteins | sample 174DNAGHGhighgp2_FD_193483 | JGI IMG/M metagenome (GOLD analysis project Ga0247610, IMG submission 193483) | Sheep rumen microbial communities from Palmerston North, Manawatu-Wanganui, New Zealand - 1742 DNA GHGhigh gp2 | ecosystem: Host-associated > Mammals > Digestive system > Stomach > Rumen ...
CTGGCGATGTTTGCACCCACATAGCAAACTTACCAGTACGGTCGTTTAATTTATTAGACGGTTTATAATTTGCGTTATCGCTCTTAAAAACCTCTATATATTTCTTCTTTAACCAATCTGGATAGCAATCTAAATCTACAATGCCCTGTAGAAAATAATTCATATCTATATCGTATAATAAACCATACTCAAACTTTCCTGTAATCTTGGCATATTTCCAAGGCCACTGTTGAAAAAGATTTTTGCTTTCAAATTTTCTAAAAATACCAAAATATGTTTCCTCCATTAATAGGTTCCACAATATTTCTTTAAATTGTGCTCTGTAATCAAACTTATCAAAAAAGTCTGCTACCGCCTTATAATCATTTTTATATCTTGTAGTTTTATAATCAGCTGGCGTAGCATTGATACAGGTCATCTCTAAATCAAAAGCTGGTAAATTAGCAATATATTCTATATTTCTTTTATACATTAAACTGCTAAAATAATAAGACTGGCTATAAGAGACTAAAGAATTTTCATTGTTTGCAGGGTCTTTCAAAGCCCCCTCAATTTCATTCTTATCTGGTGTCCTAGAAGATATATTTAAATTTTTCATTAATTCATTTTGAAGCATTGGTGAAAATACACCGGTTTGATAACCTTTAGCAAAATCTACTACGTCAAAAGCATTTTGTAAAGCCTCTAATGTCTCAACAACTTCTTCTTCTGTTAACTTTTGTTTTTCTGTATCTTCCATAATACACCCGCCTTTCTAATATATATATTTCACTAAATATTTTAACGCGTCCACCTCTGAACGCCCAACATCGGCTTTTCCCTGTTTTTCATATTCATAAACAACAGACAAACCATACATTAAAGATGTAGCACGGTCTCTCTTTGCCGATTTTACAATTCTATCATAAACAATTTGGCCATTCATACCAAATGTTCTTTTTATATTACTAAGCTCCTGAGCTAGGTTGTCGTGTTCGACATGCATAACCTGCTCAGTAGGACTGTATTTTCCACTCTTATATAGCTCATCAGTGTCGTTACTATCTACCAATAGTTTTAAACTTTGGTCTTCAAAGCAACTTTTCATATAAGGATAAAAGGTACTATTGAACTCTGCTGTTGCCTGTATACCTCTAATGATAGGCTCTGCATTCGGTACATTTAATAATGTATCTTCGTCGTCATCTAATATTAAAGGCGGATATTCTTCAACATCACCTTTTTCATTTCTATAATTCCAAGGTTCCTCTAATAAAGACAGCAAACCCTGTCCGGCACTACGAACGTCTATTACTAATTTTTCCGTATTCGGAAAATCTATATGCAACAACTCTCTCAGCAAATCTCTTTGTTCTTTTAGGCTGGCTCCGTTCATAGTCCTAGTAAAAACAACATGTTTGTCAAATGTTCCATTTGCCTTTGGTATCAACTTAATAACATGAGTACAAGAATTATCAGAACCACTCTTTGTAGAAACAGCAACGTCGTGCGTTATTACATATGAATATTGACACTTTTTTGGCTGCGCCAATTCACAAGTATCTAATACCCTACATTTATTAGTTAAAGAATAAGGATAATAACTGTCGTTTGAGCTCCCTACAAACACGCCTTCATATTCATAAGTAAATTTATCTAAAGACATATCTGGGCTTTCTTTTTCCAACTCTATTTCTTCCAAAGAAAATAAACCAGCATCTATACCGACTTTATAATCCAAACTAGCAACAAAGTAATGCTCGTCACCATTAATCATAGAATGATAAAAATTCAAAAACTTCTGATATAGGTCGCAAGTTTTTAACCAAGCAGAAGAAATATAAATCATTCTACCCTTTTCAATAGGATTCTCTGGATATCTATCATGCAAATCAATAGCGTTCTGTCTTGGCGTCTTTATCATCGGCCTAATAACCTCTGTTAATGTGCTATCTTTAACAAGCCTAGCTTCGTCAACCAACACAAGTTGAAATCTCCAACCACGCGCGCTATCACCCTTTTGGCTCATTCCTAAAGTAATTGCCCTGATAGAACTGCCGTTTTTAAACTTTACAATACAATCATCGGAACTAGTTTTCATGCTAGCAATTTCTCTGATAATATTTTCGTTTTTACAAAGTTCACCCTCTATTTTTTGTTTAATAACCATTCTTGCCTGATTACCATTACCAGAGACTATACCGATAGCCATTCCCGGATATAATATAGCCATGCATATCATAAACAAAGCACAAAGCCATGATTTTCCAATTCCTCTACAACATATCAACATTGCATTTGGATACCTTGCCATAGCTCTTAATATTAATCTTTGAAATGGGAATAGATTAACTCCTAACACGTCAACCGCAAACTTATCTATATAATGTCTATAATACGACAAAAATTTAGTCCATTCCTCATAATCAATCTGCTCTTGATTAATTGGGTCATAACTTAACGGACTATCTGTATTCTTAGTTAACCAATCTTGCTCAGCCCTTCGTTTTTTACTAAAATTTTTATAAGAAGCCACTATAAACTCCTTTCAATGTTAGAAAATTGTTTTAATAACTTATCATACATATCTTCATCTGTTGGTATAAACTCAGGAACCCAATTATGTTTTTCAACAGCATCAAACACCCTACCAAAACAGCCCAACGCGACATCGTTTGCCCCTCTTTGACTTTCTGCGAACTGTGCCGATTTAGATAGCATATCAAATATCTTCGTAGCTTTTTCATAAGCAGCGTCTGCTCCTTCTTCTCCTGCCAACATTCTTTGATAAGCTTTCATTTGAGATAAAGACGCTTGTGCTATTTTTCTAGCATAATCTCTATGATTGGTTGTAATAATTTTAAAATCATTATTTAGCCCTTGATAATAGTCGTTTAAATATTTCAAGTCTGTGCTACTATAAGTTCCCTGCCATTCATCATTCCACACTGGCAAATCTTCTACCGCATTCTCTACTACCTCTGTCATCTTTGCGTTTTCAGATAATTCATACACACTGTCTTCAAACCTTAACAACGAATACTTAGCCCTCTTATCAAAATTTACAATTTTTAAATAATGCCCCATATAATTTTGTTTAAAGTCTCTACACACCCTATTCCACTCATCCATAATAAAAGGTATGTCTAAAGCCTTCAAAATATCAAACACCGTTTCTAAATTATTTATATCAACCATTTTTTCTGTACACTTTTTACAATAAGGATAACGCCCTACAGCTGAATTACGAGATTTAAAAAAATCATCTACGCTTAAATATTTTCCCATGCTTTCGCATTCTTTATTCTGACAAACAGCCTTAGGCCCCGTTACCTTATTAACGGGTTTTTTATATCTAGTAGACATATTATCACCTTTCTTTCAAAAAAAAGAACTTAATCAAGTTCTATATTATAATTACATTCAATTCCGTTGTTGTTACAAACTAATACAGTTTGTGATGGACGACCACTCAATCTACATTCTATAGTATGGTCGTCGCCTGTTCCAGGAAAACTTCCAGATTGAACAAGTTTTACACCATTAATCTCTGTAGTTGCTGCGTGATGTCTGTGTCCAAACAAGACACAATAAGGGAAGAACCCTAGCATCATACTTAACTTGGCAACGCCGTTCATATCAAACTTATCATAGTCTCCGTGTACAACAGCATAAAATTTTTCTCTACACCAAAAACCAGAAATAGTGTTATCAATGCAATCCAAAAATTCTATATTGTCAAAATGCTCTAATTTACTTTTTGCATACCACTCTATTATGCTATCTAGTCTCTCGTCTTTTAAAGCATCTTCCTTTTTGTCAATTCTTGAATGATTACCAACAACACTAACAACTGTCGTCTTTACAAAATGCTTACTTAATTCCGCCAAAAAAGCAGTAATCATTTCACTCGCTTGAATTACCTGTTCTATAACATTTTCTCTATTTGTTATTGCAATAGTTTTATGTATAGAATTGCTAATCATATCACCCTGTAAAGACACAAAACAATTTTCAGAGTTATGTCTATTCTTTATTTCTATTATCTTATTTAAATATTGATTAAGTCTATCTTTAGCAACAGACAAATTATAATGTCCCCAAGCTGACGCAAAAGTCTGTCCAATATGTAAGTCGCTCACCACTACTACCAAATCATTATTTGACTTTACACAAATATCTTTCTTTTCGTCCAACTTTAAAGGTTCATAATCTACCCTGCCTTGTTTAGAAATAATGTCCTCTAAATAATCTAATTTTTGTTCTACTCGAGCTTCAATACGAATATCTCTACTCTGTAAAGCCCTTTCATCTCTTAACTTGACAATCTCTTTGCGAATTTCCAGCTTTTGCTGTTCTAACTCTTTATTAATCGCCTCGTCATTGCTTTTAGAGAATATCTCATCATAAAACATTTTAGCGTACTGATATTTTTTTCTATAAGCACTCTCATCTCTATACTCTACCTCATCATTTCTGAGTTGCTTATTCAATGTCGGAGTAATACTTTTCCAACTCTCTATCTGGCCACTATCTATCAAGCGACCAATACGCCAAAGATATTGATTTTCACTCTCTCCGTTTTTTTTGTTAAAATCCATATAAAACCCCTTTTTTTCTTTTCATTTAATAATATTTTTACACAAACATATGTTTTTTTATTAAAAAATAAGGCTTTTAAACAGATTGGGTTTTCAAACCCCTTTTGTTTTCTTTTGTTTTTCTTAAATTTTCCTTATACGCACAACTTGCACAATACTTCTTGGGTGAGCGCGTCTTTTTAATTACAACGCCACAAACCACGCATCTTTTATATTCATTTGGATGCTCATACAACAAAAATTCGCCAATAATATTATCATAGTTTGAAATCTCAAACGCTAGCTCTCCATCATTTTTTGCAAATGGCAAATATATATAATTATGCGCTTTAAAATTATCTAACTTATAAAGCCCTTTATTAAACAACTGATTACATAAACCATATCGCTCTGACACTTTAAGTTTAGAAAGCCCAGCAAGCTTCCATAGGTCATTATTGTTTTCAACAACCATTATTATATTATTCTTTTTACTATAAAAACGCAAATGTTTTACGGCACAACCCCACTTATAATAAACTAAATAAACAAACAACAGATGTTTTAAAGAGTCGCTGTCTAACGCTTCTATTACCTCTAATTCTGATTTATATATCGGAACCTTTATATTTGTAACAAAATCATACTCATTAGATTTAGCAATTATCTTAGAATATATAATACTTTTTTCTCTTTCAGATAAATACTCTCCGCCAGACATAGGTATTTCAGAAAGAACATCTTTTATTTCCTGAGGAGTTTTACCAAGACTGGTTAAATAGCGTGCCACAATACATCTCTCACGCCCCTGTGTCTTAATAGTGTTATAATGTTTGTTATTTAAAATATCTTCTGCATATTTTTTTTCGTCAAACACCAACATGGTTTAATTCCTCCAGTCTATAAGTATGTCCTAAATACTCAAATCCATCTGAACTTTCTGCTACCACCTTTGTTTCTCCATCCGGCAAAATGTCTATAATATCATCACCAATTATATCCCAAACACAATCATAAGACCATCCATTATCTCTACACATAACCATTAAATGATTGAATAGTTCTTTCGAGGAAGTAAACAGCTCGCACATTAAACCTCTATACTCGTCTTTATTAGCATATAAAACATTTTTTAATATCTCATTCATATCTTCATCTTGAATACCCTCATTTTCAACCAAAATTTCTATACCACGATATTTTTTCTTTGCTTTATAAAGCTTATATATATCGGTTAATTTCCCAAGCTTATCATGGTCTATTTCTGTATCATCCATAAATTCAGGCAACATACTATTTAAGTTTGGCCTGTATTTTATATCAAACTCAACATTCTCTATCTCTTTACATAATATATTCATAACGCAATCTGTTTCTAAAACAGGAGAATATTTACGATACTTACGCAATAAACTAAGCTCACCCTCTGTATGTTCTTTCTTTCTTAACAAAGTCTTTATTGGCAAACCAAAATGCGTCATACTGATACTATTAAAATTCTTTTCATACTTTTTATAATCGTCCATTAAAATCGAATATAGATAAATAAAGAAATAAGGCTTTTTCTTTACAACCATAGAATTGTATTTATACTTTTCTGCTTTCGTTATGTCGTCGTCGTCTTTATTTATAGCTACCCAATGTCTCCAAGACTTTGGAAAATTAGGAGGTGCTGTACCCTTAATCTTATCTATTTCTGCACCCTGCAGCTCTCTTAACAATTTTAAACGCTTTTCTATTTCTTCTCTTTGTTCTCGCTGCTTGTCGTTTTTAAACAATGGCAACATAGCAAGCATACTAGTAGAATAATTAGTAATCTGCCCCACCTTTGTATCTAACCCTTTTATATCACAGCGCACCTGATTTGGAAGAGTTATCTTTTGTGTTGGTATTATCTCTTTATCATACATTATTGGTAGCTCTTCTCTTTTAGCCCCTTTTAAAAAATACTCATTGTTAGTAGACATACATATATCGCCGTCAAAATCAGAGTCGGCATGTTTTACTACACTAATATCATAAATACTATATATAATACCACTATAAATATACTTATACCACTTTTGCATTTCCTCAGTATTTGCAAGGTTTTGAATATTAACCTCCGAATAATGTGTTAAAGGGCTACGTAATAAACAAATTTCGCCCGTCACATTTCTACTATTCCAGAAATAACCATAAACATTATTTGCCGGCAAAAGCCCGTCCGGTGATAATCCTAAAGCGCTTCTACACTGAGCAACCGGGTCGCTAATCATAAAAGAATAATTGCCCTTTACCCAAATACGTCCTATCTTCGCCTGTCTTATGCTTTCTTTTATAGAATTATAAATTTTTCTTTGCACAAAACCATCTTGTAAAAAGTCAGGATTCTTTACAATCGCTTTAGTAAACACGCTGCCACAAGAGTTAATAATGCTCTCCTTGTCTAAAGTCGGGTTCTTTACCCCAATATTATAAGCCAAAGCGTACTCTATATTGCCACTACAAATGTTTTTAATCCAATTTGTTGTATAAGAAACAAGCCCTTTTATATCTTCCGAATCTAGATTTAAAACTTGAATATATTGATAATTCGTTAAAACATATTCATCGTCAGCCTCTTTATTATAACGAGCAACGCCCCATTTTAAATTATAAGAATGATGATAGCTGGTATAAACCTCCCAAGACGAATAATATTTTGCCATCTTAAACTGACTCTCTGAAAGCAAAACATCAATCTCGTCAATATTATAGGTTGTACCATACCTATCGGTTATTGTGTTTATACCATGCTCTTTAGCATAAGCCCTAAAATCAAAAGGCACTAAATTTCCCTTTATAAATGCCGTCCTAATTACAAATGAACAAGGCGTATATTTTAGATGCATATCTTCAGCCCAAAGCATCGCCATCTCAGGACTAATCAAACCCTGCCCATCGGCGCTGTTTAATTTTATATCTTTATATATCTGTTCGACAGTATTACCCTCTTTATGTTTTGTAATCCAGTTTATCTTTTGATTAGGGATTATCGTATCAAAATCTTTTATTACACAAACACGAGGTTCTCTAACCCACAATACAGACGAAAAAGACAATGCAAAATAAGCAGAAAGTTTTGCCAAGTTTATCGTTTTTATTTTACCGTTTAACCCACACATTAATCTTTCTTGCATATAACCCAAAAGTTTTTCATTAATAAAGGACACAGTATTTCTACGCATTTGCCCGGCGCCCACCATAAATCTAACATAATGCTTGCCGTTTAAATCAAAACCGTTACGTCCAAGGTCTCTATATTCTTTTTTAGCAACAACTTTTATATTTACAATATCATCTACAAAAAGCAAGTTGTCTAAGCTGGATTGTAAGAACTTTAATCTCTCTAGGCTGGTAGCACTCGTTGGCTCTTTACGGATAGCTTTCATTTCTTTTCTAATAGATTGAACTTGATTATACAAAGATACATGGTCTCGGTCTATATTGTAATACTCTCTAATTTTTGCAAGTACCAAATTGTCGCCGATAGAAACAACATTACCATCTCGAGAAGCCTCTTTAAAAGAGTAATACTTTAACCCCTTAATCTTATTAGAAGGTATTTTATATATATAATAAGAATTTTGTAGCACCTTAGCCACTCTACCACTTCCTTTTATTCTTGCTCATTTAATAATATTGAACGCACGCTTTCTTCTAGCTCGTCTAAATTTCTTGCGTTTATTACATAATCAAAATGTTCAAAGTTATCTAAAGCCACCTCGCTTATATGGTTCTTTTGCTCGGCGCTTAAATGCGATTCATAACCACCAATTCTATTTACCCTAATACTAACAACCTTATCATCGCCAAATATTGCAATAGGATAATATATTTCATTTGGAAATCTAGCGTCATCAATTACTATATAATCTACATAATCTTGACAAATCTCTATGTCTTCACAAATTCTATTAACATGAAAATTTGGCTTGTTTAATTTTTGTCTAATTATATTTGTGCCTAAAATCTGTAATAAATTTCTACCATTGTCATCTTTTACGCCGTTCCAACCACAATATCTAGTGGCCAAGTCTTTTAAATAGTATGCGTACCTAGTAATAATTACCCTTTGCCCTTTTTCTTCTAAAATATCATTTATCATTTCAGCAGTTGTCGTCTTGCCATTTTCAGCCTTACCACTTATCAAAAAAATCTTTTTCATATTAAACCCCTTTATTTCGTTTTACCAAAGTCTTATAATCATAAGTATTATAAAACTCAATTATTTCTTCTATTTCTTTCCAAGTGTTGACCACCAGAATACTAGTGTTTTCGTATTCCCTTTGCCAATCATAGTTTCTAAAGTCTTTATATAAAATCTTAATTGTCGCATTAGTATCTAAAGCCTGTGTACAATCGTCTACCTGTATAGCTCCAGACATATCAATTTGACTTTTACTAAACCCGTCATTAACTATACCAATAAATCCTATTTCTGGTGATATATTTTCCTTTACCCACTTTTCCTTTTTATGTAGGTTTTCAGGTGTACCCTTTGTAGATATAATAAAATTTACAACGCCCCTGTATTTATTAAAAAATTCTATAAAACCCTTTTTAAATTCTAAACCAACAAAAAACTCGTCGCTAGCAAAAATATCCAACTTTTCCTTGTTGCTAATCGGGAATATAGAATTATAACCATAATCAACTAAATCATCTTCGGTTTTTCTTATGTTGTATCTCTTATTTAAAATATTTATAACTTGTTTATTGCTCTCTACAATAGTACTATCAAAATCTAAATAAACCGTTAACACTTTCAAACCTCCCCTCTTTATTCTTTTACATAAGCATTATATCAAAAAAAACGCCGGTTGTCAATATTATTTGACTTCCATAAAAATCTATGCTAGAATAATGTCGGTGATGATTATGTATGATATACACACTGTTATAATCGGAGATACAATGATAGATGAATTAATAGATGAGGAAGGGGTAAAATGGTATCCTTTAACCTGGTTTATAACAAAAGTATTAAGAAAAAGCCGTAAAACAGCAGACTTTAGAGATAGTACCATATCTAGATATATGAAAGTTATAGAGTACAGCGCAGACAGACCCGGTATGAGAAGTCCAAAAAAAGTGTGGTGTATCAATGAAAAAGGTATAAAATTCTTACTAAAAAAAATGACTGTCAATAGGGTTGGCGAACCAAGCCAATACAAAACAAGAGAAAAGGGCTTCTATGAAGCGGCGCTCTTTTTTGATGTTAAAAGCGCCCTTGCAAGATTTGCACCAACATTCATAAATCATCCACCAAACATTAACGACTACGACGTATGGTCAGCCATATGTTTAGAATACGACGACAGTCTAAACACAACCTCTATTTGGAAGGTTTGTCCAGAATGCAATTATTATTATCCATATAGCCAAAACTATTTTGGTAAAAATATCAACGAACAGTCTAAGTGTTTACAATGTAAAGGCAAAAATTTCAAATGCAAAAATAAAATCATTCAATTTATATATGATAACGGCGGTCTTGAATTTCTTTATAAATTAAAGAATTACGAGCAAGCAGATACAATAATAAAAGAGTTTTGGAATTTTGCAAACGGAGAGGTCAGCAATGAGAATAAACGTGATTGATGCTGGATGTGGTGTGGGTAAAACTACCGCCCTCATTAATAAGATAAACAAAGACAAAACACCAACAAAATATCTTTTTATTACGCCCTTTCTAACCGAAGTTCAAAGAATTATAAAAAGCTGCAAAAACAAAAACTTTATTGACCCCCAAGAAAAAAGCGGCACTAAATATAAAAACCTCGTTGAACTAATAAACGAAGGACGAAACATCGTAACCACACATGCTCTCTTTCAAAAATTTACAGACGAACTTATAACCGCTATTAAAGAAGAAGGCTATGTCCTTATTATGGACGAGGTTGCTGACATTGTAGAAGAAATAAATATATCAAAATCCGACCTAAAACTTATAAATGATAGATGTGTCGCTGTCGACCCTAAAACACACATAGTTAAATGGACGGACAAAACCTATGATGGCAAATTAAACCACTACAAACACCTTATAGAAAAGGGCAACATATTTGCCTATATGAGTACTAAGGGCTCAATCATTGCCCTTGTGTGGCTCTTTCCTCATAAGGTCTTAAAAGCTTTTAGAGAAATATACATCGCAACCTATATGTTTAAAGGCCAAATACAAGAAAGATATTTAAGCCTTTTTGATATACAATATGTGTATATATATGTTAAAGATTATGAACTTGTATACACTCCACAAATTTATGACTATAGCAAACAAAAGGCGCTCATTAATGTTTGTATGTCTGAAAAACTAAATATGGTTGGCTTTAATAAAACAGCCCTTTCAAAAGCGTGGTTTACTAGAAAAGCAAATGAACAAGATATTAAGCAACTAAAAAAGAACACCTATAATTTTTTTAGAAACCACACAAAAGCAAAAGGGAACGAAGTTATCTGGACGACCTTTAAACAGCATAAGGGGCAAATACAAGACAAAGGCTACACAAAAGCCTTTGCTCCTATTAATTGCCGTGCAACCAATATGTATCAAAATAAAAAGGCCGTTGCTTACATAGCAAACCGCTACTTTAGGCCGACCGTTAAAAACTTTTTCGCCATTAACCACATAAACGCAAGTCAAACATTTGAAGATGAGTTCGCCCTATCTGAACTCGTACAATTCGTCTATAGAAGCGCAATTAGAAATAATCAGCCTATAGATGTTTATATACCATCAAAAAGAATGAGAGACCTCTTTCTAAAGTGGCTCCAAAACAAAAACAAGTGATTCGCCACTTGTTTTTTTTGCCCCTCTATTCTTCTATAGAACTGTCCTCGTCCATAAACGCATAGCCGAAGTTCTTTTCGTACTCGTCTTTAATTGCCACCTTTTCTTTAGCCCATTCGGCTTTCAACTTTTCATAAGGCAGCTTGATTAAAGTGTGCCCGTACTGCTCCCTAGAAAAAACACGCTGCCAAACAATATTAATTACAGACTGCGTTTTATCCTCAATATGCTCGTATGTAAGATAAGAAACCAGAATAAGGTCTCCTCCACTCTCACCCTCGAGATATATCTTTTGGC
>Ga0247610_10006952_pt1 | contig 11671 bp, 9 predicted proteins | sample 174DNAGHGhighgp2_FD_193483 | JGI IMG/M metagenome (GOLD analysis project Ga0247610, IMG submission 193483) | Sheep rumen microbial communities from Palmerston North, Manawatu-Wanganui, New Zealand - 1742 DNA GHGhigh gp2 | ecosystem: Host-associated > Mammals > Digestive system > Stomach > Rumen ...
GTTCTGCCTCGCTATCTACGCCCAGCTCGTTCATGTCACCAAGTATAGCCATCTTACGCTCTGCGTTGATGTGGCGGAAGTTCTCAAGGGCTGCGTGCATGGATGTTGGATTCGCATTGTAGGCATCGACGATAAGACGGTTATTGGCTGTCTGACGGTACTCCGAGCGCCCGAGTCCGGGTTGGTATTCAGCCAGAGCGATGGAGATCTCTTCCTGACTGATGCCAAAATGAGTGCCGATGCAGGCTGCGGCGAGCAAATTGTCTATGTTATAGGCTCCGATGAGGTGTGTCTGTACCTCGGTGTCACCGTGGCCGTCTTGTCTCCACCACATCTTCACGAACGGGTCGCAGCCAACTACATCGCCCTCTACTGCCCAAGTCTGTGTCAGGGCCTGCTCACGTGCGTAGCAGATGCATTTTTCAGTGTCGATGTCAATGTCGCGTTCCACAAGCATATCCTGCAAATCGTAGTTACTTTCATTGACGAATATCTGTGCTTTCCTTTTCTTGGCAAGGAAATCATAGAGCTCGCCCTTTGTGGCCTTCACGCCTTCGAACGAGCCAAAGCCCTCGATATGCGCATGTCCTACATTCGTCACAAGTCCGTAGTCCGGATCAACGATGTTTGTCAGGAAGGCAATCTCACCAGGGTGATTTGCACCGGTCTCAATTACAGCAATGTCGTGACTGTCATTTATGCGAAGCAGAGTCAAAGGCACTCCGATGTGGTTGTTCAGGTTCCCCTGGGTGTAAAGCACATTGTATTTACGGCTGAGTACTGCGGCTATGAGTTCCTTGGTCGTTGTCTTTCCGTTTGTTCCCGTCACCTGAATCACTGGTTTGTGGAACTGATGACGATGGTAAGAGGCGAGTTGCTGCAAGGCTGATAACACGTCCGGTACAAGTATGTATCTGGAGTCTCCGTCAGGTACAACAGATGCATCGTCAACTACTGCAACTGCGCAGCCCGACTCAAGGGCTGAACCGGCAAAGAGGTTGCCATTAAACGCATCACCTCGCAAGGCAAAGAAAATACTGTCTTCCGGACAGCGTCGGCTGTCTGTTGTAACGGTCGGGTGTTGCAAGAACACCTCGTATAACTGCTCAATTTTCATGTTTCGATTGATTTTTGGCGCAAAATTATATAATCCTTTTGGATTATTGGGTAAAAAACACTTATTTTGTGGCGCAAAAAAACATATTAACCACTCTGAACCCCCAATATGGGCCTTTTAAGCCACATAAAGACAGCACAGGAACGCCCCTCGCACATGTCTGTAAACGTGCGTGGGCGGTTGCTTGATCTGGACGTTCCGATAGCGATGGGAATTCTCAACGCTACGCCGGATTCCTTCTATGAGGCCTCTCGTTCAAATGGGCCGGAAGATGCTGTCAGCAGGGCAGGCCAGATGCTGGCTGAGGGGGCGGCCATAATCGATGTCGGTGCTTGCAGTACCCGTCCCGGTTCGGAACCCGTGAGTGAGGATGAAGAGATGCGCCGTCTTGCCCCGACATTAAGTCAGTTGCGTAAGCACTTCCCGGATGCAATCCTCTCCTTGGACACCTTCCGTGCGGATGTGGCTGAACGTTGCATAAGAGAGTTTGGCATCGACATCATAAATGACATTAGCGGGGGTGATTTGGACGCAAGGATATACGACGTAGCGGCTCGCGCGCGTGTACCTTATATATTAACACATGCACAGAAGATGGAGCCGGAGGACTATCCTACGCCAGATGACCTTATGGCTGCCATCTGTGAATGGATGGCTCGGAGGGTTGAAGATCTGCGCCAAAAGGGTGTGGCTGACATCATCCTAGATCCAGGTTTTGGCTTCGGTAAGACGCTGGAGCAGAACTATTGGATAATGAACCGTCTGGAAGACTTCCATCTGTTCAAGCTACCCATTCTGGTCGGTATATCACGCAAATCTATGATTCACCGTCTGCTTGATATTACTCCTGCGGAAGCGTTGGACGGGACAACGGTGCTAAACACAGTCTCACTAATGGGCGGAGCCCACATCCTGCGGGTACACGATGTGCGCCCTGCAATTGAAGCAATCAAGATAATAGGAAAATTAAAAATTAAAAATTAAAAATTAAAAGCGGCCGCAAATAGTAAATAAATCGTAAATAGTAAATCGTCAAATCGTAAATTAATTCAGATCGTCAAATCAATATGCTTTTCCCCTTCGGTATAAAAGACATAATAGATATCTTTCTGGTGGCACTAATATTGTACTATTGCTACCGACTGATGAAAGAGTCACGTTCGCTAAATATCTTCTTTGGCGTGCTTGTCTTTGTCGTCTTTTGGCTGTTTGTGTCGCAAATCATGGAAATGCGCTTGCTCGGCACGCTTCTCGACCGAATCGTAAGCGTGGGAGCCATAGCGCTTATCATCCTTTTCCAAGATGAGATCAAACGCTTCTTCTTCACCATCGGCACTCATGAGCGTGTGCGCTCAATTATGAGCTTCTTCAGCGGAGAGAAGAGAGTAACTCACACACGAGAAGACATTATCCCGATAGTAATGGCTTGTCTGAGTATGTCAAAACAGAAGGTCGGAGCATTGATTGTTATACAAAGGTCGCTGCCGCTCAACGACTTTGTGCGTTCTGGAGAATTCATTGATGCCAAGATTTCCCAGCGTCTCATAGAAAATATATTCTTCAAGAACTCCCCGTTGCACGATGGCGGACTTATAATATCCAACAAGCGAATAACGGCTGCCGGATGCATCCTGCCTGTGACACATGATATGAATATGCCGAAGGAACTCGGCCTGCGTCATCGTGCTGCAATGGGCATCTCGCAGGAGACTGATGCTCTTGCTATTGTGGTTAGTGAAGAGACCGGCAACATAAGTGTAGCCTTCAGAGGTTCGTTCCAGTTGCGCATTTCAGCAGAAGACTTGGAGCGTATTCTCACTGAAGATTCTTTCTAAAAGCGGACAAAAGTCATGAATATCCCTTCAGACATCCAGATTTGCAATGCGACGGCAAGCAATTGGCGGCGCCTGAATGCGGAGTCTCAAGGGAAACTGACATCACGAGCCAACAAGACCCTGTCTGAGCGTAAGGTGATTGCCGCCGGATACGGCCGTACAGCGAAGGCTAAGGCTTGGCTCGCTATGGCTCAGGACATGGAGGGAACGGTGGAAGAGGTGATGAGCGAACTATGTCGTAAGGCTCTTGCCGAACCGTCAGCTGTGAGCGGTGATGTTCTGGGTTTTGTCTATCAGTCCCTACGCACAGAGGGCGAACGCAATCGGGCCGGCATCTATTATACACATGAAGCGGTGACGAAACGGATGCTGCAAGGCGTGTACGTAAAAGCCGGTGAACGCTTTCTGGACCCTTGTTGCGGGAGTGGGGCTTTTCTTCTCGGTGTTGAAGCTGAAAATCCAGAATCTCTCTATGGATTTGATGCAGACCCGATAGCTGTGATGATTGCCAGAACCAATCTGCGAATAAAATACCATAACTGCGACTTCACCCCAAACATCTATTGTACGGATTTCCTCAGTATGGAGGATGTGCCGCAAGCGCAGTACGACTATATATACACAAATCCGCCCTGGGGAACAGACAAGATGAGACTTTATGCCTGCCCTCCTTTGCGGTCGCACGAGAAAGCATCTATGTTCCTTTTCCGTGCCCTGCAATGGATTAAGCCTGAAGGCCACCTGAACTTCCTGCTCCCCACGTCTCTGTTCAAGGTCAAGACGCATGCAGACATCCGAAGCTATCTGCTTCATAATACACGCATCGAGGATATAATACGTTTTGACCGCCGTTTTGACGGTGTGTTCACGGATTTCGTGAGTATAAGACTTCGTCCGGGAGGCAGCGGCGAGCAACACTATGACGTTCATGACGGATGCATCCAGGAACGCATAGATATAACAAGCGTGACAGCTGCCATGACGGATATCCCGTTGGAACCCGTCAATCCACTTTCTTTGAGCATAATAGACAAGATGGAGCGATTGCGCTACGACGATCTCTCACATAGCCGTTGGGCTTTGGGAATAGTTACCGGCAACAACAAAGAGAAGTTGAAGTCTTCACCTAATCCGATGTTGGAGCCTGTATATTCGGGCAAACAAGTGTATCCGTTTGTGATGAAGCCGGCCACGTACTATGTCCGTTTCTCGCCCGAAGAGTTCCAACAGTGTGCCAAGGAAGAACTGTACCGTGCTCCAGAGAAACTTGTCTATCGTTTTATAGCCAATAGGCCCGTGGTAGCTTACGATGATGGGAGGAATTTGTGCCTGAACAGTGCCAACGTGATAATCCCCGATGTGAAAGGCTGTTCTGTCAAGAGTGCTGCAGCCCTGCTTAACTCATCATTATACGGTTTCTACTATTCAGCTATCTGTAAGGATATTAAAGTGCTGAAGTCGCAGTTGGGACGTTTGCCCTTCCCGCAACTCACCACAAAGCAAGATGAAACTCTTGCCAGCATAGTTGATGGCGCGCGGGCTTATGGCTTTAATCAGGCGTTGCAGCACCAGCTTAACAATTATGTTTATAGTCTCTTTGGTATCAGCGAGACAGAGCGCAAGCATATAGAAAAACAACAAAACAGATAAGATATATGGAAAAAGACCAACAGATGGGCTCTCAACTGCCCGAAAACGCTTTCCGTGAGCTGCGCGACGGCGAACAATACGAACCTCTGATGCAGCCAGACAAGACATATCCTGAGGTTAATGTGTGGAGTGTCACATGGGGTATCCTTATGGCCATCCTTTTTTCCGCCGCTGCCGCCTATCTGGGATTGAAAGTAGGCCAGGTGTTCGAGGCTGCGATTCCAATTGCCATAATCGCTGTCGGGGTAGGCACGGTCGCAAAGCGCAAGGGAGCGTTGGGCGAGAACGTCATCATTCAGAGCATCGGAGCCTGTTCTGGCGCAGTCGTGGCAGGAGCCATCTTCACCCTTCCGGCAATCTATATTCTGCAAAGCAAATATCCGGAAGTGAGTGCATCTTTCATTAACATATTCCTGAGCTCACTTCTTGGCGGAATCCTCGGAATCCTATTCCTTATTCCTTTCCGCAAATATTTCGTCAAGGATATGCATGGAAAGTACCCCTTTCCTGAAGCTACAGCTACCACCCAAGTGTTAGTCAGTGGAGAGAAGGGTGGCGAGCAGGCGCGTCCGTTGCTCTTGGCTGGAATAATCGGAGGTCTTTATGATTTCATCGTTGCCACTTTCGGATGGTGGAACGAGAATTTCACGACAAGAGTGGTCGGATGGGGCGAAATGTTGGCAGACAAGGCAAAGCTGGTCTTCAAGGTGAACACCGGAGCAGCCGTACTTGGTCTTGGTTATATTATTGGCTTGAAATACGCATTCATCATCTGCTGTGGTTCGTTTGCCGTCTGGTATCTGATTGTTCCCGGGATGTCGCTGCTCTTCCCCGATACTGTTCTCAACCAATGGGATCCAAGTATCACCACCGCCGTTGGGGCTATGGCACCGGAGCAGATATTCAGGGCTTATGCAAAGAGCATAGGCATCGGAGGCATAGCAATGGCTGGAATAATCGGCATCTGGAAGAGCCGGAATATTATCGTTCAGGCTGTAACCAGACTGAAGCCTTCGCCAGCTGCCAGTTCAGAGCCAGTCAACAGCGTAGATATCCGCACGGAACGTGACCTGCCGTTCAAAATCATTGCCATCGGCGCAGTGGTTACCATAATCGTTACGTTCCTCTTTTTCTGGTTCGGCGTGATGCAGGGCAATCTGCTATTTGCCTTAGTCGGAATCTTGTTGGTGGCAGTTATCGCATTCCTTTTTACCACCGTCGCAGCAAATGCCATTGCAATCGTGGGTTCAAACCCGGTGTCTGGAATGACGCTTATGACTCTGATTCTTGCCTCTGTGGTTATGGTAGCTGTGGGACTCAACGGCACTGCAGGAATGGTAGCTGCTCTGATTATGGGTGGAGTGGTTTGTACCGCGCTGTCTGTTGCAGGTTCGTTTATTACTGATTTGAAGATAGGCTATTGGCTTGGCACCACACCGCAGAAGCAGGAGACGTGGAAATTTCTTGGAATTCTTGTGTCAGCAGCCACAGTTGGCGGCGTTATGCTTTTGCTGAATGAGACTTATGATTTCGCTTCTGGCGAACTGGCTGCACCGCAGGCAAATGCGATGGCAGCAGTAATTGAACCGCTGATGAGTGGCATCGGAGCCCCTTGGGTCCTGTATGCAATAGGAGCCGCCATAGCCCTGATTCTGACATGGTTCGGAGTTCCGGCGCTGGCTTTTGCGCTCGGTATGTTTATTCCGTTGGAACTGAATGTGCCGTTGCTTATCGGTGGCGCTATTAATTGGTACGTAACCACACGCTCCACAGACGCAGCCTTAAATTCAGCCCGTGGCGAGCGTGGCACTTTGCTTGCCAGTGGCTTTATTGCCGGCGGTGCGCTTATGGGAGTCGTTTCAGCACTGTTGCGTTTTGTTGGTTTCAACCCCATTAACGAAGCTTGGTTGCAGAACCCGCTCTCCGAGGTGTGCTCACTCATAGTTTATATAATTCTAATCATCTATCTGGCAAAAGCCAGCTTGATAAAGAAAGCATAGACGAAAAGTGATACGTTATACAATCCACGAAGAGCGCATTAACACCTGGAGCCACGCCGCCGGCATTTTGCTTGGCGTCGTGGTGGGAACGGTGTTTCTCGTATGGTGTATGCGTGCCGACGACGGATGGGCGGCAACAGCTATATCCCTTTATCTCGCAGGGATGTTGGGCAGTTACATAGCCAGCACTGTCTATCACGCATTGCCATCGTCTTGGCACTTGCGAACGATAATGCGAAAGTTCGACCACGCGGCAATTTATTGGCACATCGCAGGCTCTTATTCTCCCATAACCCTGTTGGCTATGAAAGACGTCGGGGCGTGGGGTTGGGGACTCTTCTGTTTCGTGTGGTTGTGCGCAATTGCAGGCACCATAGCCAGTTTTATAAACTTGAAAGAACACAGCCATCTGGAAACCGTTTGCTACGTTCTTATGGGGTTGTCCGTGCTGGTCGCTTTCCGTCCTCTTATGCAGTGCGTTGACACCCAAGCCATAGTTTGGCTTATTGCCGAAGGCGTAATGTATATCACTGGAGCTGTCTTTTATGCCGTGGGACCACGTCGCCCCTACGCTCATAGCGTATTCCATTTCTTTGTATTGGCGGGGAGCCTGTGTCATATAGCTTGTGTCTGGGATGTACTGTCCAAATACCTATAAAAGGTCTGTGTAATAAAGAAAGAATGTTAAAAGCGAGGGAAACTTTTCAAAAAAGACCTTTCAACTGTCTCCTTCCCATTTTTTTGATGTAATTTTGCGCACGATTTGCGACCATTATATGACAATCAATCATTAAAACATCATAATTATGTCTATCATCAATCAAATTATCGAACGTGCTAAGGCTAACCGCCAGCGTATCGTTTTGCCAGAAGCTACAGAAGAGCGCACCCTTACGGCTGCAGACCGTGCACTTGCCGACGGCCTTGCCGATATAATCCTTCTTGGTAATATTGACGAGATTCACGCTCTCGCAGAACGTCTGGGACTTAAGAATATAGACAAAGCTACTCTGATAGACCCTGCCACCTCTCCACAGCGTGAAGAATATGCAGAGTTGCTTTTTGAACTGCGTAAGAGTAAAGGACTGACCATAGAGCAGGCACGCGAGAAAGTGCTTGACCCGCTTTATTACGGATGCCTTATCATCAAGCGCGGCGATGCTGACGGCCAGATTAGCGGAGCTTTGTCCACAACTGGTGACACTCTGCGTCCCGCTCTGCAGATTATCAAGTGCGCCCCTGGCATAACCTGTGTCAGCGGAGCTATGCTCATGATAACAAAGGCTCCTGAATATGGAGAAGAAGGCGTGCTGGTTGTAGGTGATGTCGCCGTCACCCCGATGCCTGATGCTTCACAGTTGGCACAGATTGCAGTATGCACAGCCCAGACTGCTCGCAGCGTGGCTGGCTTTGCCGATCCGCGTGTGGCTATGCTGTCATTCTCTACAAAGGGCAGTGCAAAGCATGAGGTTGTGGATAAGGTCGTTGAGGCTACACGCTTGGCCCGCGAATTAGACCCGACGCTTAAGGTCGATGGCGAGCTTCAGGCAGATGCCGCTCTTGTTCCTGGTGTTGGAGCCAAGAAAGCTCCCGGCAGTGATATCGCAGGTAAGGCAAACGTACTCGTGTTCCCGTGTCTTGAAGTGGGTAACATAGCATATAAGTTGGTTGAACGCCTTGGCCACGCTGATGCCATTGGTCCGATCCTTCAGGGTATTGCCCGTCCGGTTAACGACCTCAGCCGTGGCTGTTCCGTAGATGACATTTACAAGATGATTGCAATTACCGCATGTCAGGCTATGGACGCTAAATAGAGTTTAGAGTTTAACGTTTAATGTAAAATGAAGATATTAGTGCTTAACTGCGGAAGCAGCAGTATAAAATACGCGCTTTACAATATGGAAGACCAGAGTGTCGTTACCAGTGGCGGCATAGAGAAGATTGGTCTTCCCGATTCCTTTATCAAATTGAAATATAACGGTAAGAAGGTGCAGATCGATGCTCCTGTGCCGGAACATACGGCTGGTGTGCAGCTTATATTCAAGGTGCTTACAGAAGGTGATTATGCCGTAATCTCTGATTTGCACGAGTTGGATGCTGTGGGACACCGAATGGTCCACGGAGGCGAGCGTTTCTCAAAGAGCGTTCTGCTTACTCCCGAAGTCATGGAGCAGTTCGCAGCCTGCAATGATCTGGCTCCGCTTCACAACCCTGCCAACATCAAGGGCGTGAACGCTGTCAAGGCTCTTCTTCCTGATATCCCCCAGGTCGGTGTGTTTGACACAGCCTTCCATCAGACTATGCCGGACTACGCATATATGTATGCTCTGCCCTATGACCTCTACAAGCAGCACGGCGTGCGCCGCTACGGCTTCCACGGAACCAGCCATCGATATGTGTCGCAGCGCGTATGTGAGTTCCTTGGCGTTAAGCCGGAAGGGCTGCGCCTGATTACCTGCCACATCGGAAATGGGGGAAGTATCACAGCCGTAAAGGACGGCCGCAGCGTTGACACCTCAATGGGTCTGACTCCGTTAGAGGGCCTGATGATGGGTACGCGTTCCGGCGATATCGATGCGGGAGCTATCACCTTCCTCATGGACAAATTCAATCTTGATACTAAGGGCATATCCAACCTGCTGAATAAACAGAGCGGTCTGGCAGGCGTGAGTGGTCTCAGCAGTGACTTCCGCGACATTCTCGCCGGTATCGCTGACGGCAACGAACGTGCTCGTCTGGCCAAAGAGATGTACTGCTACCGCATAAAGAAGTACATCGGAGCCTATGCAGCTGCTATGGGAGGTGTTGATGTAATTCTCTTCACAGCTGGAGCTGGTGAAAACCAGTATGAGGTTCGTGAGGGAGCTACAAAAGGTCTGGAATTCCTTGGCGTGAAACTGGACGATGCACGTAATCGCGCTTGCCGCGCAACAGAGGCCGTCATCAGCACAGATGACTCTAAAGTCAAAATCGTGGTTATTCCTACCGATGAGGAACTTATGATAGCCCTTGACACTCTTGCCATTGTTCAGGGATAAGAAACAAATACAAAGTAAATGAAACTCTTTGACGTATATCCCCTCTTTCCCGTAAATATAGTCCGCGGCAAAGGCTGCCGCGTCTGGGACGAACAGGGTACGGAGTATCTTGATTTATATGGCGGACATGCTGTAATCTCTATCGGACACGCTCATCCGCATTATATTGAGGCAATAAACCGTCAGGTCTCTGAAATAGGCTTCTACTCCAACTCTGTCATAAACCGACTTCAACAGCAATTGGCAGAGCGCCTTGGTAAAGCCTGTGGGTACGAGGATTACAGCCTCTTCCTCATAAACAGCGGTGCCGAAGCCAACGAGAATGCTCTGAAACTGGCTTCGTTCCATACAGGGCGCAGTCGAGTATTGTCTGCCGCCAAAGCTTTCCACGGACGCACATCATTGGCAGTTGAGGTTACGAATAACCCGAAGATAATTGCTCCGATAAACGCCAACGGACATGCTACCTTCCTTCCTCTGAACGATTTGGAGGCGTGGCGGACCGAATTGCAAAAAGGCGATGTTGCTGCTTGTATAGTGGAGTGCATCCAGGGCGTCGGAGGCATACAGCTTGCTACTGCTGAATTTATGCAGGGCTTGCGTAAGGCCTGCGACGAGACTGGAACTGTTCTCATCTGTGATGAGATACAGTGTGGTTACGGCCGTAGCGGTAAGTTCTTTGCACATCAGCATCTTGGGATACGTCCCGACATAATCACCGTGGCTAAAGGTATAGCTAACGGCTTCCCCATGGGAGCTGTGCTTATCTCTCCTAAGTTTGAGGCTGTTTATGGCCAGCTCGGTACCACTTTCGGAGGAAACCATCTTGCTTGTGCAGGCGCCTTGGCTGTCCTTGACGTAATTGAGGGCGAAGGACTGGTTGAGAATGCAGCTCGCGTCGGAGAATATCTTATTAAGAACCTGAAGGAAATCTCCGCTTCTGAAAGTGGAAGTGCCGCAGCCAGAATCACAGACATCCGTGGTCGCGGCCTGATGATAGGCATAGAGCTTGACACCCCCTACAAAGAGATTCGCAATAGCCTTCTCTTCGACCAACATGTCTTCACGGGCTGTGCAGGCACTAATGTGCTGCGTCTTCTTCCGCCACTATGTCTGAGCGTTGCAGAAGCAGACGAATTCTTGGATAAACTACAGAAAGTACTTTAATCGGACTAATTATGAACGAGCAACTAAAACAGATTGGAGAACGTCTGCGGGGCTTGCGCGATGCTCTCGACATTGAGGCGCAGGAAGTGGCAGATCTCTGCGGTATCACTTTGGACAAATACAAGCAGATAGAACGCGGCGAGGTTGATATTACAATCAGCAACCTCATGAAGATAGCCCGCCAATATGGAGTGTCCGCAGATGCCTTGATTTTCGATGAGGAACCGCACATGCGCTCATATTCCGTAGTCCGCAAAGGCCAGGGCGTTAGCATTGAGCGCACCAAGGCTTATAAATACCAGAGTCTCACCAGCGGTTTTGCAGGCTGTAAGGCTGAGGTGTTTATTGTTACCGTGGAGCCGAAGCCCAACGCACATACTATTTACAAGAATACGCATCCAGGACAGGAGTTTAACCTCGTGCTTGAGGGGGCAATGGAACTCTTCATCGGTGGTAAGACCATAGTATTGGAAGAAGGGGACAGTATTTATTTCGACTCAACACAGCCCCACGGAATGCGAGCCATTGGCGATCAGTCGGTGCGTTTTCTCGCCTTTACAGTAGAATAAGATAGCAGGTTATGGTAGAAAGATTCTTAAAACAGACACAGTTCTCTTCTTTTGAGGACTACAATGAACATCTGGAGTTCATTATCCCGGAACACTTCAACTTCGCATACGATGTAATGGATGTCTGGGCCGAGGAAAAGCCGGATGGCCTGGCTCTCCTCTGGACCAATGACGAGGGAGAAGAGCGCCGTACGACATTTGCCCAATTGAAGTCAGAGACAGATCGGGCTGCCGCATACTTACAAAGCCTCGGCATCTGTAAGGGCGACCCCGTTATGCTTATTCTGAAGCGCCG
>Ga0247610_10006955_pt1 | contig 11668 bp, 7 predicted proteins | sample 174DNAGHGhighgp2_FD_193483 | JGI IMG/M metagenome (GOLD analysis project Ga0247610, IMG submission 193483) | Sheep rumen microbial communities from Palmerston North, Manawatu-Wanganui, New Zealand - 1742 DNA GHGhigh gp2 | ecosystem: Host-associated > Mammals > Digestive system > Stomach > Rumen ...
CGTGTAGGTTGCATACCCAGCGTCACAATCGCCTTGTGCTGCGCTACAAAATCAAACGCCTTGCTGATCGTCGCCCTGAATTTCTCCTCCTCCAAAATCAAATGATCACTCGCCGCCACTACAATATTGGCATCTTTCAACTTTAAACTTTCAACTTTAAACTTTATCCACGCCGCTGCATAAGCGATACACGGCGCCGTATTCCGCCTTGCCGGCTCGCATAGAATCTGCTCTTCCTTCAAGTCCGGCACTTGCTCCAAGATAATCTTCTTGTAGGCTATATTGGTTACAATGAGCACGTTCTCGATAGGCACAATCGGACGGAAACGGTCCACCGTCATCTGCAGAAGACTTCTGCCGGTGCCGAAAAAGTCCAAAAACTGTTTCGGTTTCTCTTCCCGGCTGTACGGCCAAAAGCGACTGCCTATGCCGCCCGCCATAATCACGCAATAATTATTGTCAATAGTTTTCATGTGCAAATATCCAAAAAAGTGCGCAAAATTAGTAAAAATATTTAATATATGCAAGCGCGCGCGCACTTTTTTATAAAAAAAGTCGTATTTTCTCAAAAAAAGTGCCTCCTTTCAATTTTCAACTTTCAACTTTCAATTTTTTATTGTAATTTTGTGCCGTAATTTGGAGTAAAATGGGCTTTAAGCAAAAAAATAGAATCTTGAATCTTGAATTTTTAATTCTTGGTTTGGCAGTATTGCTTTTGGCGTCTTGCGCTAAAACCGGTGCCCCTAAGCCGTACGGCTATTATCGGATTACGATACCCGACACATCCTATGTGCCTTTCGAGTCGCAGTATCCGAGTTATCCCTATTCGTTTGCCCTTTCGCGCAATGCGGAAGTGCGGCCACGTGCCGATGAACCCTATTGGATCAACCTCTATTATCCGGCGCTTGACGCAACCATCCACTGCTCCTACAAACCCGTTCGGAATAACCTGCGCGAATTGACCAACGATGCGCTGGAATTTGTCTATCGGAATGCCTCTTTTGCGAACGCCATTCCTGAACGCGAATATGCTCATCCGGAAGCGCACGTCTATGGCGTACTCTTTGATTTAGAGGGAAATACGGCTTCTTCCTGCCAGTTCTTTATCACCGATTCAACCAAGCACTTCTTCCGTGCTTCGGTCTATTGTAACTGCCCGCCGAATGCCGACTCCCTTGCTCCGGTTTATAACTACCTCCGCACCGATGTCATCAAAATGGTGGAGACTTTTAAATGGACAAAATGATAAAAGCCCAAATAAATGGTACATGGTAAATGACCAAATGGTAAATAAAAAAGGTCTCGCCCTTTTGCTTGATCCGGAGAAAGCGAACTTGGATGCTCTCCCGATAACGGAATCATGCCATCCCGACTATATCTTCGTCGGCGGTTCCACCGGCGGCGACACCACGGACTTCATCCTGAACTTGAAATCAAAAATCAAAAATCAAAAATCAAAAATCCCCATCGTTCTCTTCCCCGGTAACGCAGAGCAGTTTTCCAAAGAAGCGGACGCTATTCTTTTCCTTTCTCTGCTCTCCGGGCGTAATCCGGAATATCTTGTGGATCAGCAGATTAAGTCGGCGCGAACCATACATGACTCGTCCGTTGAAGTGATCCCTACGGCCTATATCCTCATTGACGGTGGAGTGGAAACTTCCACCATGCGCGTCACAAACACCAAGCCGCTCAATCCGGCCGATATAGATACGATTGTAGATACCTGTATCGCCGCAGAACTGATGGGAAAAAAAGCCGTCTATCTGGAAGCCGGTTCGGGCGCCAAGACTCCCGTCTCGCCGGATATCATCCGTGACGTGAGAAACAAGGTATCCGTGCCCCTCATCGTAGGAGGGGGAATCCATTCTCCCGAGGCGATGAATGCCGCCTACGACGCCGGCGCTGACATAGTCGTCATCGGCAACCATTTCGAGTCTCATCCCGAAGAATTATCGTTATTCCTTAAAGTCCTTAATGACTCTAAAGACCCTAAGGACTTTACCTCTGCTGCCGACGACCGCTTCATGCGCCTCGCCCTCAGCGAAGCCGAGAAAGCGCTCGCTGCCAACGAAATCCCCATAGGCTGCGTCATCGTCAGCCAAAACCAAGTCATCGGACGGGGGTATAATCTCACCGAGACCCTTGCCGACGTCACCGCCCACGCGGAGATACAAGCTATCACAGCCGCCGCAGAGACGCTCGGAGGCAAATACCTCCCTGACGCAACCCTTTACGTCACGGTTGAACCCTGTCCCATGTGCGCAGGAGCCATCGGATGGGCGCAGATAAAACGCATCGTGTACGGCGCACCCGATCCCAAACGCGGCTACTCCATCTATGCCCCGCGGGTCTTTCACCCTAAAGCAACCGTCACGGCAGGTGTCCTCGAACACGAATGCCGTGCCCTCATACAAGATTTTTTCCGGCAGAAAAGATAACCTGTCGTCATGTCGTCATGTCGAAATAACGTAATAACGAAATATGAAACTGAATCTAAAAACCTCTGTCTTCAATTCGAAAACGGCACAAACGATTCTCCGTTTGGGTACGTTCTTAGCTCTCGCAGCGGTCATCGTGCTGCTTTTTCCAAGGTATAGCAATACTTTCCGGTACCATTTTGAAGTAGGCAAACCCTGGGGATATGCTACGCTCACGGCCGATTTTGACTTCCCGATCTATAAGACCGACGACCAATTGGAGCTGGAACGGCGGCAACTCTTGTCCACTTTTACGCCCTGTTATCGCTATATTCGCGGAGCGCAGCGGCAGGTGTTTGTCATCTCGCTTCAGGAACGCGAATGGCTGGAGAAAGAAGGGTTCGGACGCATTGCGATAAGTCAGAGCCGAACCACGAAGACGCACTCCCTCTCCGAGGTCTATACACCCAAGTCCGCCTTCGAGCATTTCGGCTACGACTGTGCCCAGAACCTCGAGCGCGATACCGCTCTCACCGACCAGATGAGAGAGAACCTGTTTGCTTCGCTTTCGCCTACGCAAGGACTGGTTCAGAAAGGCGAGAAAATCATTGAGAAAGGAGAAATCGTTTCAGAACGTAACTATCAGATACTCAATTCCTTGCGCCGTGCGTACGAAGATGAGTCTCTGGGCACGCGTCAGCGCGCTTTATCGGTCGCAGGACAGACGATTCTCATCCTCCTTTTCCTCACGCTTTTCGTCATCTATCTCTATGTCTTCAGACCCCAGTTCCTCCGCTCGACGTCCACCGTCCTGTTCTTCTGTCTGCAGATGTTTATCGTCATTGCCCTCGCGTGTCTCGCCTTGCGCTTCAATCTGTCTGTCTTTATCATTCCTTTCGCGTGGGTGCCTATCCTTACGCGTGTCTTCTTTGACTCGCGGACTGCTCTTTTCCTCCATTTCACGACCATCCTCATTGTCTCCATTATTGTGCCGGCCCCGGTAGAATTCTTCTTTGTTCAGATAGCGGTGGGTATGGCGGCAGTCTCCTCTCTGTCGGATATGACGCGCCGCGCGCAACTCTTCCAGACTGCCGGGTGGATACTCTTGGCGCAAGTTATTTCCTATACCGCTATCTCCTTCGCCCAGACTGGAGAATGGACATCGATTGATTGGAAGATGTATCTTAATTTCGCCATCTGCGCACTTCTCACAGTCGGTTGTTACGGACTGATATATTTGTTTGAGAAAATCTTCCGTTTCATATCTTCCATCACCTTGGTGGAACTGGCGGATATCAACTCTGAACTGCTTCATGCGCTCGCCGAGAAAGCGCCCGGTACTTTCCAGCATTCGATGCAGGTGTCCAACCTGGCTGCGGAAGCTGCGAAGACCGTCGGAGCCAATGCCCTCCTCGTGCGTACGGGCGCGCTCTATCATGATATAGGTAAGATGACCGAACCGCTCTATTTCGTGGAGAACCAGACCGGATACGAGAATCCGCTCCTGAAAATGGACCCGCGCGATGCCGCACAAGTGGTCATCTCCCATGTGGCTGAAGGAGAGAAAATAGCCCGTAAGAGTCATCTGCCGGAAGTGGTCATCAATTTCATTACCACCCATCATGGTACTTCTCTCGTCCGTTATTTCTACAATACGTATTGTAACAATCATCCGGACGAGAAGGTCGATGAAACGATTTTCCGCTATCCGGGAGCCAAACCATCCACCAAAGAAGCGGCGATCCTCATGATGGCTGATGCCATCGAAGCACGTTCGCGCAGCCTCGCCGATTTCTCCGAAGAGTCCATTCGGAATGCCGTTAACCAGATGATTGACAGTCAGATAGCAGATGGTCAGTTTGCCGAGACACCGCTCAGTTTCAAAGACGTGGAGGATATCCGCCGCGTCTTCACCGCCCGCCTCGTCTCCATGAACCACCACCGCATCAGTTATCCTACATTAAATAAGTCTAACAGTGAACGTAAGTGAACGGTCTAACAGCGTAAGCGGTCTGTCAGTGAAACGGTCTGTCAGTACGGAGTACGGTCTTTATTTGGCTCCCATGGAGGACGTCACCGATCCTGCCTTCCGAATGCTCTGCAAACGCTACGGAGCGGATCGCGTCTATACCGAGTTCGTCAACGCCGACGCGCTCGTCCGTGATGTCGCGTCCACCATGCGCAAACTGACTATTCATGACGAGGAACGACCCGTAGCCATCCAGATCTACGGTCGCAATCCCGAATCGATGGCAGATGCCGCGCGTATTGTCGAGCAGGCCCATCCGGACTTTATTGATATCAATTTTGGCTGCCCGGTCAAGAAAGTGGCAGGAAAGGGTGCAGGTGCCGGACTCCTTCGTGACGTGCCTAAGATGCTCGAAATAGCACGCGCCGTGGTGAACGCCGTCCATACGCCCGTTACCGCCAAAACCCGCCTCGGATGGGATGATAAGGATTTAATACCCCGAGTTAATCCGCTGAATTTGCCAATGGCTAATAGCCAACAGCTAACAGCCAACGCTAAATCGACCTTCATAGTCGATTTGGCTGAGGCTCTCCAGGACTGCGGCATTCAGGAACTCGCCATTCACGGTCGTACGCGCGCTCAGATGTACACCGGTTCTGCCGACTGGACGCTTATCGGCGAAGTCAAGAACAACCCGCGCATGCATATTCCTATTATAGGTAACGGAGACGTCACTACGCCCGAGCGCGCCAAAGAATGTTTTGATCGCTACGGCGTGGACGCCATCATGATCGGTCGCGCCACTTTCGGTGCCCCCTGGCTCTTCGCCGAAATGAAAGAATATCTCTGTCAGTCCGAAGGACGGTCTGTCAGTGAAACGGTCTGTCAGTGTAACGGTCTGTCAGCGGCTCCGCCGCGGTCTATGGAGGAAAAGGTAAATGTTCTTAAGGAACATGTGCTTTCCTCCATCCAATGGTGTGGCAACGATGAGCGAAAAGGCATCATCCATTCCCGTCGTCATTTCGCGGCATCCCCTGTCTTCAAGGGTTTGTTTGATTTCAAGCAGACTCGCATCGCCCTCCTCCGCGCCGACACCCTCTCCGAAGTCTTCACCATCATGGATGAAATAGTAAAAAAATATGCGTAAATTTTTCGATTCCAATGCGTTGTGGCTGAGCATGCTCATAGGAGCCGTTTTCTACCCATGGCTCCTGCCCCTCAAGCCCATCCTCCCCTGGCTCATTTTCTTCATGCTCTTTTTCACCTTTTGCAAGGTCAATCCGCTTGATCTGCGGCTTCATAAATGGCATTGGGTCGTACTGACGGTGCAAATCGTCTTCAGCCTCGGTGCATATGCACTCGCTTACTGGCTGACCGGAAGCCGTTTTATGGCGCAAGGACTCATGCTCTGTTTCATCATGCCTACCGCTACTGCGGCACCTATTATCGCCGGTAAGATGGGCGGGTCTATCCAGAATCTGACCACCTTCACCTTGCTCTCTAATTTTGCCACTTCGATTATCGTACCGCTTGTTTTCCCCTTGGTGAACCCCTTGGCAGAGAAAGCCTTCTGGCCCGCCTTCACCCTCATCCTCTCACATATAGCACCCCTCTTACTTGGTCCTTTTTTCTCCGCCTGGGCTCTCCGTCTTGGCTTTAACGCTTATTATCGAAAAAAATCAAAAATCAAAAATCAAAAATCAAAAATCACAAATGCCAAAACCTTTGAATTACCCACATCATTGGCCCAAATTCCTTTCTACCTCTGGGTCTGCTCCATTGTCGTCCTCACCGCTACCGTCACGCAAACCGTCGTTGACAATTATCAATCGCAAATGACCAATATGTTCATTCTCTTAGCCGCCTCGTTCGTGGCATGCCTGATACAATTCGGACTCGGTAAACTTATCGGATATTATCTGCCGGCTCCCTCCAAAGGACGTGATTATCAGGATGTTCTCGTCAATCCTGCAGCGGCGCCTAAGACCATGGCCGGCGTCAGTTCCATTACCGCAGGACAGGCTTTCGGACAAAAAAACACATCCCTCGGAGTATGGATGGCGCAGACCTATCTGCTACCCATGGCAACGCTCGGAGCCGCCGCGTATATCATCTGGCAAAATCTCTTTAATTCCGTCCAATTATTTATCGTGGCTCATAAAAAATAGAATATTTTTATGTTTTTTAGCAGTTTATTTGCACATTTGAAAAAAAAGCCGTACCTTTGTAGCCGGTTTTGAAATAATTAGTTGTAAAACTAATATAATAACCTTTTTGTTTAACTAAAAAATTAAAAATCATGAGAAAATTACTCTCTCTTGTCGCTGCTGTGCTTTTCGCAGGCAGCATGTGCGCTTCGGTAGTAACTTTGCTTCCTACTGATGTCACAACTATTGAAAGCGGCGCTACTTCCGGTTTGGACGTTACGCTCCAAGGTGTTCAAATCGTTTGGCAGGGTGCTTTCTACAACAATGACAAAGGCGCCGATTTCCGTGTTTATGCAGGAAAATCTATGACACTCTCTGCTGAAACCAACATCGTTAAAGTAGAGATCGCCGGTCTGGCTAAGAAAGATCAAGTGGTGACTGTTAATGCAGGTACACTGACGGTAGGTGCTGAGCAGTTCCCTTCGGAAACGACTAAGGCTGACATTGAGAACCCGCTGCTCGTTGCGGAAGGTATCAATGCGAAAAGTATTACTTTCTCTTGCACAAAGCAACTCCAGGCACGTATCATTCGCGTTACTCTCGAAGAGGCAGACCCGAAGGGTTACTACCTCGTTGGTAACTTCTCCGAGTGGCAGATCGATCCTGACTACAAAATGTCGGAGAACCCCGCAAAGGCCGGCGAGTACATGGCTGAAATGTTCTTGTCAGCGAAAACTGACGAAAATCCTGGTACCATGCTCAAAGTCGCTTACTCTGAGGATGGCACGAACATCAAGACTTGGTTCCCGGATGGTATGGAAAATGCGTTCGGTGAGCACGGTGAGATCGCTGAAGATGGTGGATATACTATCTACTTCAACCCTGCCGGTGGCGTAGAAGGCTGGTTCGAAGGCGTTATCTATGCGGAACTGACTTCCAAGAAGGCTATTCAATGGGAGTTCGCTAAGAGCGAATATGTCATCTATGACGCAGATGGTTATTTTGACTTACGTCTCTTCACAAGCGCAAGCGAGAGCTGGTATGTAGAAGACGGTGATGAGGGTTCGACTGTTCATTACGGTGATGAAGCCGGTACCTTGTTGATCGTGGATATGGCTTATACCGATTTGAAGAATCTTGTTGGTACTTATAAGCCTGGTGACGCTACCTATGATCTTGATCTTAGTTACAGCTACGCATTTACATGGGACGGCGTAAGCGAAGGTCTCACGAAAACCACTTTCGCTTCCGGAACTGTAGCTATTGCCCTCAATGCACTTAAAGACGGTTATAATGTTACTATTAATCTCGTAGGTGAGGATGGTCAGGAATACTATGCTACTGTTGAAGTGCCTCTCTGCGAAGAAGGTGGTGACCAGGAATACAGCGATTGTATCGACGTTTACTCGATGGCTAAGGACGACGAAGTGCTCCTCGGTGATGTTCGCGTTACCTATGTTAACGGTAAGAACGTTTGGGTAAAAGACGAGACAGCTTCGTTGTTACTCTATCTCCCCGCTAACGCTACCTGGAAAGCTGGTGACATCCTCATGGATGTAGCTGGTGTAGTGGATATCTACAATGGTGTTTACGAAGTTAAACCGTCGGCTGACCAAGTAGCTGCTGTAGTCGTTTCTGAGGGAGATGCTCCGGCACCGGAAGAGCTTTCGACCGTTACGGTTAATGATATGAACAAATACATCGTAATGAAGGGCGTTGCTGCTGAAGGTGAATTCGTAGAAGGTACGCAGTCCAACATTGAGATCAACGGTGTTGTTGTTCGTAACCAATTCAAGAATGGCTACAAGTTCGAGGCTGGTAAGAAGTATGATATCGTAGGTGTTGTTACTATCTTCAAGAGCAACCCGCAAGTTTACTTCATCTCTGCTTCTGAATCTGCAGCTCAGGGTATCAACAATGCTGCTGTTGCCGGCAAGACCGTTAAGTCCCTCCGCAACGGTATCATGGTTATCGAGAAGAACGGCGTTCGTTACAACACCATCGGCCAAATCGTTAAATAATCACTCCTGATTATTCTAACTTACACAAAAGCAGCTCGCCCCGCGAGCTGTTTTTGTATCCCCTTATCCCTTATCCTTTGTACTTTGTACATTATCCTTTGTACATCACTTAGGCTTTGTCCCTTGTGCGGGATGTTATCCCGCTTCGTATGTCCATTTCCCCGCATTGTATGCGGGTTTATTTTGTTCATTCTCCGGCATGCTATGCCGGCATTCTCCGTCCATTTCTCCGCATTCTATGCGGCTTTGCTTTGTTTATTATTCCGGATATTATCCGGCTTTGCCGTTGTTCATTCGAACCCCTCCCCTTCTTTTCCTTCACCCGCCTTGGCGAAATGTGCTCTTGCAAAAACGTTCTTTTGCGGTTGGGGTCCGCAAAAGAACGAGCAGGGGGCACTGTGTTTTTTGCTGAGCAGCATTCGCCACTCTTCCGCTATCCGAATAGCTAAAGGGGTTCGCCTTCCCTCTTTCCTCGTGCTTATCACACTATATTAAGGTAAAAACGGTGCATTTACGGTCCAATTACGGAGGTAAACCATAACACCACCCAATAATCACCCAAGGATCACCCAAGGATGAATCCCCAAAAATGACAAAAACATGCCTCTTTCTATATATATACTATGTATATATATACTTTTTGCTCTAAAAATGGCATAAAAATAAGAGGATGCACATCTCTGCGCACCCTCTCTCATCCAGCCCGTTCCGCTATCAGCAAACGGACTTTATTCTATCGCCGTGGCCTTATTTAACCATAGCTCCCTGAGCATTATACATCACGCCGTCGCGGAGAATCAGCAACTGACCGTCGCGGATCACCTTAACCGCCTTCACGCTTGCTGCAGTATTGGAGATACCTTCGGGGAGTAATTCGGTTGTGAAGGATACCTTGAAAATGCGGATATATTGCGGAACAGCTGCTGACGGATCGTTTGCCAATTTACCGCTGATAGCTACATCGCCGGCTGCTACAGGAATATTGAGCACAACCGTCTTTTCGCTGCTCTTCATGGAACCCGGATCATTGGCTACCAATTCATCGTTGATGAGCAAGAAACGACGAAGTTTCTCCTGACCTTCTTCTTCACCTTCTGCTGCTTCACGATTGCCGGTGTTGCTGTATTCAATAGAAACGTAGCCCGGAACGGTCGTGTTGAATTGTAATAATTGACCCTGGCATAATTTCATATTGCTTTGGATACGCATAGCGTATTCACCTTCGAAGAGCAGTGCCTGTGAGTTGAATGTAGAGTTGTTGTTCATTCCGTCTACGTTAGCCAACAGCACGCGTTCGTTCTTTTGGGGAGTGCTCTCATTCGTAAATTTGATTTCATCCACGGTAGCTGCATTGTTCCAATCCCACTCGGTGTCTGCGCTAATTGATACTTGCTCCAGCTCAGCGGGTTTCTCGCTGATGGTAACCACGAATGCTTCCGACTTAACCGGCTCTACATTATACTCATTCTTGGCTATAGCAAAGAAAGTAAATTCACCGGCTACATCTGGATTGAATACATAGGAAGCGCCAAAGCCCAGCGTTTGGGATGCTGCATCCTGCCATTCGATGGAAGTTGCTTTTTTGTCAGTGGTAGCCTTGAGGGTGATAGTTTGTCCTACATAGGCTGCGTCCGGACCGCTGATCTCCACTTTCGATACAGGATCGGTATCCGGAACTATTTCTTCACCGCAGTCGGAAACGACAACGGCGTGAAGGATAGCCGACTCGCTGCGTTGAATGACGAATGTATTTTGACCTGCCAAACCGTCATTGTTTGTTACGGTATAAGTGAACACTCTCGCTAGGTCGGTCTCGGACTCTTGTTGCCAGGTAGCTGTCATCACCGTTTTTTTACCCGGAGCCAGAAGCTTGAATCCGCGTGCTTTGTCATTACTTAAACCGTTTTGGTTGATCTGGAGTTCAATCTCAGAACCTTCTTGTAACTTGAAGCCCAATTCTACGCGTACGGAGTCCGCACCGCCTTTGCACATTTGTAAACCAAACTCATTGTATTGGAAGGATTCAGCCCAATTCTTTGCGCCGGCAAAGAAGATTTGACCACCGAAACTCTCGGATTTCAAGGCTACTTCTCCGCCTGCTGCCGGAGCGTCACCTTCGGCTGCGGGATAGAGTTCGGAACAAGCTACAGCTGCCGGTTTCTCAGTTACACCCACAGTGAATATTTCAGAACTAGCCGGTTCGGAATTATATTCGTTTTGCGCCCAAACAACGAACGTATAGGAGCCTTCAGCGTCCGGAGTGAATTCCAATGTGGCTTTGTTGTTGTTCTCTAAATTACCACCGAATTTGTCGGTCCACCAAATAGTGTCAGGCTTTACATCGAAAGTGGCTTTCAAAGTGATCGTTTTGCCCACGAAGCACTCTGTCGGGCCTTCGATAGAAACCTTAGAAACGGGATCAGTAGAAGGAGCAACGCCTTCACCGAAGGTCATAGCCGATACATAGCATTGTGAACTACCTGCCGATAAGATATATTTGCCGGCAGGAAGATTCTCAATCGTCCAGTCTTCCCAAGCCTTGGCGGCGTTGGTAAAAGTAGCCTGAGCCTCTGCTTTGTCATTGTAGAGCGTGAAAACTTTCTTGTTGGAATACACATTGAGGACAAGTTTGCTGTCCGCATCAATCTGGAAACCCATCCAGCGTTTTCCTTTGGAGGCATCAAAACCTTCCTCGGTAAAGCAAGCGGCTACTACTTGTCCGCCACCACCGTTGGATACGTAGACGCACGACTTGCCGTCAATGGTAGTGATACTCGGGGTGTTAGCGGATGAATAAACATAACCTTCCGGCAGAGCCTCCGGCTCGTTGAAAGAAAGGTCTGCAAACATAACTAACGACGTTAGCAATGCTGCTGCAATAGTGAAAATCTTTCTCATTGTGTTTAAATGTTTTAGTTAAACGAAAAAATTGGTTTATAATATAGCTTTTGCTATGTGTACTTTACATTTCTAGGGCAAAATTACAACTTTTCGCGCATATACGCAAATGTTATTTAGGTATTTTTTGCTTTTTATGCAAAATACGTCAATTTTTACACAAGCAGATTTGCACATATGGGATTTTTGTTGTACCTTTGCGCTCGTTTTGAAGAT
>Ga0247610_10006957_pt1 | contig 11666 bp, 7 predicted proteins | sample 174DNAGHGhighgp2_FD_193483 | JGI IMG/M metagenome (GOLD analysis project Ga0247610, IMG submission 193483) | Sheep rumen microbial communities from Palmerston North, Manawatu-Wanganui, New Zealand - 1742 DNA GHGhigh gp2 | ecosystem: Host-associated > Mammals > Digestive system > Stomach > Rumen ...
CTTTTAATTGCGTTAGCACATCAGGCGTAATGTTTGTCTGCGCGCCAACCTGCATGCAGAGCATCATAGAGAATGTGTAGATGAGTCCTCTTTTCATGTCTTATTTGTTGTTATTTTTGTCTTTGGTCTGTGCAAAGGTACGAATAAAAGGTAAAATAGTGAAATAAAAAGGAATAAATCTCGCTTCCCAAGGCAGATAGCTTCATTCGTGATGGCACGAAACGAGCCTGACGGCATGTGGATCTCCCTTTCTTCAGAATCTTTTCATTACCTTTTTCGATTGCTTCCCATTGGTAAGGATATAAATGTCTGGCCGATTCAGCCCTCTTTCCGCCAGTTTTCCGCTCATGTCGTAAGTTCGAGTCCTTTGAAAAATGCCTTGAAGCTTATTGGGCGTCTCATCGGCATGAACTTGGGTTAGGCCTGTTTCTATAGCAGTCAAGTCCGTAAGAGTAAAGTTGTCGAAGGAGTAGCTGAAGGATGTCTTATTTGAGCCGACCTTCAGCGCGAAATACACAGTACCCGTTTTCGTTGCTTTCCACTTCATGACACCTGCCGTATGGCTATTCCCTGCTTTTGCCTTTACTGACATCATTCCATCATACTTTGCAAGCGAAGCATCAAGCCACGAATTGAGTTGACCGATGGTGTTGGCTTCAGCCAATCCATCGTCGGCATAATCAGTCGGCTTTTGGGTAACGAAGAATGCCTGTATCCAGAAGTCTGCATTACCATCAAAGCCCCGCACTGCGACATCGGCCGAATAGGTATGACCTTCAATAACCTCAACAGGTTGAAACACGACAGTATTGAGCGTATGGCTGCGTGCCGAGCAGATATTCAGCGCGCCGCCAGTCCCAGCAGAGGGAGTGTTGTCTGTTGAGTTCCAAAGAAATCTGGCATTGTTCACAGAAGCAAGGGCTGCGGTTTGCCATGCACCCTGATATTCGCAATCGCTATTGGCAAGTCGATTACGTCCTTCGTCTGTATCAGGTTCCAGTATCTGCAGTTCTTGCTCCGTAGCATCTCTATTGTTAAAGAAGCGCAACCAGTTCAGATTGAGTCCACCTTTTTCAATATAAATACGTACATGTAGCGTTCCTTTCGGAAGGATGATGCCGGAAAAGGATTTAGTGCTCCAAGTAGTGTAACCTCCTGTGGATACCAGTTTCGTGGAAGGTGTGACTGGTCGGTCATTGACAGTGATACGCACGATTGAGGTTCCAGAGTTCAGAGCATAGCGCAACTGCAGTTGCCATTTGGCAGCCTCGTTTGGGTTCTCTATTGTGTATTGGAGCCATTCGCCGTCTTTTGTTTCGCCGACATAACAACCACAGTTTCTGGTATCATTTGGGTTGTCGTAGAGGTCCACGCCATCATTGCGATAAGTCCATCCTCGCTGCCACGCGGTGTAATCCTCGCCGCTATATTGATACGAAGCATCGTCTGTGTCCCAATAGGCTTTACCTTGAGGCCCCATATCATAGTTTGCTGCAAATATATAGTCGCCTGTCTTACAAGATGCAAACGGTATGCAATCATCATTAAAAGGACGACGCAGGAGAGCATCGACATAATCAGTGCGTACGATGCAACGACTGATTTTCTGCGCTTCTGCCCATGCCTTACAAGCGTTCCAGAGGGTTGTTGCAGAGGGCTGGTTACCATTCTGAAATTGGCTGATGACATTGTCGTAACTGACGACGCGCTTCACCTGCAAAATGCTATTGATGTTACTCTTTTTCATTGGCCAACAAGTCCAACCGGCAAACTGCATTGCCTGCTCGTAGAGACGAATGGCATCGGCTATCCATGAGTTACTGTTCTCGCCAAATTCTCCTATATAAACAGGGCATCTGTACTTTGTAGCCATGTCGGCCATGTATTGCACCTGCTCCTTGGTGTTGTACACGCCATAGCGATGGAACTGCAGCACCATCTTCGCGTCCATCTTCGTTGAAGGGAAGCCAGTATAGTCGTTGCTATAGGAGTTCCCCTCTAATATAACAATATGATTGGAATCAACTTCGCGAATTGCCTTGATTATAGCCTTGAAAGTATCCCACAAGAGTTTATTACTGCTGGGCAATGTCCAGTTTGTTTCGTTGATGAGGTCATATGCTGCCACGCATTTCTGGTCCTTATAGCGTTCTGCGATTTGTCGCCATAAGGCAATAAGTTTCGTACGATTTGCCTCGCTTTCCCACAGCGAGGGCTTGCTGGAGTCGTAATCGCAGATGTCGCCTGAGGACTGACCGCCTGGACAAGCATGCATATCCAGGACAAGCAAGATTCCCCATCTCTCAGCCCACACGCACATAGAATCAATGCGGTCGAAGCCCTCCTGCAGCCAGGTCTGTTCTCCAGGCACAGGTTCCTTCTCAATGGGCAGGGTGAAGTATTTGTAATGCATCGGCACACGTAAGGTGTTAAATCCCTGCTGGGCAAGGAAGCCCATATCCTCTTCGCTAAAATTATTATCCATCCAGAGACGATCAAACTCCTCCACCTTTTCCTGCCCACAAATATTGGCTAACATGGCGTCGAACTTATACTGACGGTCTAAATTCGCCGATGTGTTCATCATGTACGGTTCCCGAACCATCCAATTGCCACAATTTGTACCGCGCATCACGAAAGTATGTCCATCGCGTCCTACTAATTTTGTGCCAGATGTGCGGACAAAACCGTCGGTCGCATGGATAACGAATATGTTTGAAACCACCGCAAACATAAAGACTGCTATAAAATTTACACGTCTCATGTACTTTAAGCATGTTAAAACGTCTGCAAATTTACGAATTTGAATTGAATATTTCAAGTATTCGTCGTATAAAAGACAGAAGTATGGTTGTTCTCCTGTTTGCTTACATCACGTGTAAAACTATAAATCGACATCTGTCATGTCGCCTTACTTCACAAGTGATGCTGGCTCACTTCACAAAACCTCCTTGCCGTTTTGGCATTTAAACTACCCATGATTGGCTTTTGTCCATGACTCCTGCGATAAAGCAAATTGTCATCATCACTATCAGGAAAAAGAGGATGGTCAGCAACACCCCTATCATGGTCAACAAGACACTCTTCCACCATTTTATGCCGAGCAACTGTTTGTAGAGAAAAATGGAGTAGAATATATTGATAGCCTTATAGACACTGGCAACCTCCTCGCTAATTCCGTCTATCAAACACAGGGGGAGCAATATAATCGAAAAGAGAATAGAGATGCATGATTCATAAATCTGGACATGAAACAGTTCCGTATGGTTCATGGCTAGTTTCTGTCCGTCGGGACGAGTTATGGGGCACTTCCGAAAGAGCCACCGGAAGCAGGGTACAGAGACGAATGCCATAGATATAGAACTGTACAACTTGTTAGACATTATCTTGTTCATATTGTCCAAGACAAACTTTATAAACGGATATTCATCGCCAAATTCATTGGTATTAAAGTTGAGGGAGTTTATCTCGTCGAAGACAGACGAACTAACTCCCAAGAGAAATGAGACTACGGCATAGAATGTCAGGATGTAAACATACATCTGCAACGGATGATAATACACGACACGCTTGCCGAGCAAGTATTTACGGGCCAAACGGCCAGGACACAAAAACAGGTCGCGACAGGTACGCATGAATTTATTATCCCCACCTACGAACGGACCTATCATATTTTTCAGCATATCACTCAATCGCAATCGCTTAGTAGCAGCCTTCTGGCCACAATGCGGACAGAAATTGCCCTTATATATGTTTCCACAGTTAAGACAACGCATGAGATAGGAGTTAAGAGTTAATGGATTCGTTTTATTCTTGGATATTGTCAGACATGGGAACTTATTCTAACCACGCGGATATTTGGTCATCGGTATAACGGAACTTGATTTCCTTGCCAGCAAACTCAAGCGAATAAATGCGCTGGGGGTCTTCGTGATAATGCGGACGAGGATCTGACGCAAGTATCTTCATTAATGCTTCAAGATGTGCAGTATCGTAACTCGCAACCAAAGCCTCGCTGAAATGAATTGCATCTCCTCTGAAAGCGGGTTGGGTAGCCTGCATCTCCGTAAAACCGCCAGTTGCCTCAGGGTGACTGTCAGTAAAAGGAAGATAGGGCTTGATGTCAAAGATGGGCGTACCATCCATCATATCAACGCCTTCAACCTCAATGACAGGTCCATCAAGCGTATGCAAATCAATACTGAGAATGCGAACAGAGGAAAGTCCGATGCAGTTTGGCCGGAAAGGACTTCGCGTTGCAAAGACACCCATCCGCTTGTTGCCACCGAGGCGAGGCGGACGCACTGTCGCCTTGAATTTTGGATTGGGAACTCTCGCCTCACTAAAATCCCACAACAGCCATATGTGGCTGAAACCTTCCAACCCTCGTAAAGCCTCTGGATCGCGATACTCCGGCTCAAACACAATTCGCCCCCTTAAGTCCTTTACAAGTCCACTCTGCCGAGGCACGCCAAACTTCGTCGGGAAGTCGGTCCGGATGGTTGCGATTGATTTCAGTTGGTAATTCATCGAAGTAATCAAGGAAGTCAGAACATTTTGGAACTACTTCCTGAACTCTCTATAGTAAAGCAATCCTGCCGAGGTAAGTCCAAAAGGGAAGGCCATCCATACCCCTACAATACCCCAATTGCAGATGAAACCGAAGATGTAGCCCAAGGGCAGCGAAATAAGTATGTATGCCACGAAAGCAATCCATACCATCGCCTTCACACGCGCCATACCCCTTAAAGCATTGGCATAAGTACTTTGTAAAGCATCGCCGAACTGGAATATCAGGAATGGTATAATTATCAAAGCTACAAGTGCTGCCACATCATTGCTTGGTGTAAAGAGGAATCCCACCTTATCGCGAAGCAAGAACAAGGGAACACCCTGACAGATGGCAATGAACCAGCAAAGATAAACACCCGATGCCGCCACCTTATGCGTTTGTTCCAACTCGCCGGAACCACGGTAATAACTCACTCGAACTGCCACTGCTGCCGACAAGCCGTAGTAAAGCATGAAAAAGAACTGGCTGATAGTTATCACTATCTGATGTGCAGCCAGAGCATTCGAACCAAGCCATCCGACATAGAGGGCACTTAGACTGAACGAAGCCGCTTCCATACCCATTTGTAAGGCAACAGGCCAACCTAGGCGATGCAACTCCAATTGGTCTGAAAGACTTACACTACTCTGCGGAAAATCCTGTCGGTATCGCTCATAATGGTCCGAAAGATGGAAAGAACCGGCTATAAGTACCAGCTGCAGAATGCGGCTCAGCAAAGTGGCGACACCGGCTCCAAGCAAACCCATCTCCGGCAATCCGAAATGACCAAAGATAAGAAGCCAGTTGCCAACAACATTAAAGACATTGCTGATAAGCATTATCCACATCGGCATGGCTGTATCTTGCACGCCATCGCTGAATTGCTTATAGGCGTTGAAGAGCATTTGGGGCAACAGGCTCAGCAACAATATCAACAGATAGGGTCGCATAAGCGGCAACAATTCCTCTGGCTGACCAAGACCAGGAAGTGCGAGCCATAAAAGACCGGCAAGGAGCATCAACAGCACACCGACTCCGGTACAGGCAAAAAGTCCATTCTTTAGTTTTCCTGCAATAGAATGTACTCTGCCCTCTCCCAGCAACGCTCCTACAACGGGTGTAAGGCCATAAGAAAATCCCATCCCGGCAACTAGAAGCAGAGACAGAGAGTTGTTCACGAAGCCAGCTGCCGCTAATTCCTTCGTGCCGTAATGCCCAACCATGAGCGTATCGGCGAGCCCCATCACGATGGTGCTCATCTGGCCCATCATGATTGGCACGCCGATACGAAGAAGGTCGGTATAATGTGATGTCTTTATACGAACCACTTCACGTAGCAGAAGTCCTGACGATGGGGCAGGTTCTCATTCTTAGGATACATGCGGAAGCATACCTTGAAACTACCGGCATTGTCCAGCCCATGAGAAGCGACGAAGGTGTACTTGTTACCTTCGCGTCCCATCAATGTAAATGGTGTTACATTATAGATATGATCCTCGCCATCCTTGTTGGTAACCAGCGTCACCACTTCCAGCCCGATTGCATCGTCCAGTCCTGCTTCATCCACCACAACTTCAACATTGTACTTCTTGCCTGCTTCGATATTGCCGTTGATGATTTCTTCGCTTCTTCTAATTTCCAAAACATTGATGGCATCCCAACGCTCTGCAACCGTCTCCTTCCAAAGAGCAATCTCCTTGGCAAGCTGGCAGTTGTTGGCCTGTAGTTTCTGAGAGCGCTCATATTGCTTATTGTAGAATCTCTCATAATAATCGTCAAGCTGACGCTTCATCGTATAATGAGGAGCTATCTGAGCAATAGAGTTCTTGATAACCTTTATCCAACCTTTCGAGATACCGCTCTTGTCCCTGTTGTAATACAAGGGAACTATCTCGTTCTCGAGAAGAGAATAGATGGTTGCTGCATCGAGACGATCCTGATACTCCTGGTTCTGATAGGTGCGCTGCTCGGTTAGTGCCCATCCGGCACCCTCGCGATAGCCTTCCAGCCACCAGCCGTCCTTTACGCTGAGGTTGACAACACCATTCATCTCGGCCTTTTCGCCACTGGTGCCACTAGCCTCGAGAGGACGAGTCGGGGTATTCATCCAGATATCAACACCACTGACTAGGCGACGAGCCAACAGGAAGTCGTAATCCTCTACGAAGATTATCTTGCCTTGGAACTCTGGCCTCTGACTGATTTCATATATCTTCTTGATGAGTCCCTGCCCGGCACCGTCTGCGGGATGAGCCTTACCAGCGAAAAGGAAGATAACAGGGCGTTCGGTGTTATTGACAATCCTGGAGAGACGATCCATGTCGGTGAAGAGCAGGTGGGCACGCTTGTAAGTGGCGAAACGGCGACAGAAACCGATAACCAGGGCATTGGGGTTAAAGCTTTCTACAAGCTTAACCACACGCTGTGGATCGCCTTGATTCTTCAGCCAAGTCTCCTTGTACTGCTCGCCTACATACTCAAAGAGCTTGTTCTTCAACACCTGACGGACTTTCCAGATTTCTTCGTCTGGACAGTTATAGATGCCGTGCCATATTTCCTCGTTCGACTGGTCGCTGAGATGTTTTGCATCGAAATACTTCGCATAAATCTCACGCCACTCTGTAGCACACCATGTAGGGAAGTGTACACCATTGGTGACATAGCCCACATGGCTCTCTTCAGGATAATAGCCAGTCCAGATGTTGTTGAACATCTTCTTGCTGACTTCGCCATGTAACCAGCTCACACCGTTCACTTCCTGACAGGTATTGCAAGCGAATGTGGACATACAGAAACGTTCGCTATGGTCGTCTGGATTCGTACGGCCCATACCGATGAACTCATCCCAACTGATGCCAAGCATCTGAGGATAGCCACTCATGTATTTGCCGAAAAGCTGCTCATCGAAATAGTCGTGACCGGCTGGTACAGGGGTATGAACGGTGTAAAGACCGCTGGCACGAACCAGTTCGAGTGCCTGGTTAAATGTCAGGCCTTCGTGGATGTAATCGCACAGACGCTGCAGGTTGCAGAGTGCGGCATGACCTTCGTTGCAATGATAGATGTCTTTCTTGATACCGAGTTTCTTGAGCAACAGCATACCGCCGATACCGAGCAGGATTTCCTGCTTCAGGCGGTTCTCCCAGTCGCCGCCATAGAGGGCGTGGGTGATTGGCTTGTCGAACTCGGAGTTCATCTCGTTGTCGGTGTCGAGCAGATAGAGCTTCACACGACCTACATTGACACGCCATACATAAGCATGCACGTGATAGTTCATATAAGGAACATCAACAACCATCGGTGTGCCGTCTTCGTTCATTTGCTGTTCGATAGGCAGAGAACCGAAGTTCTGGGCCTCGTAATTGGCAATCTGCTGACCATCCATTGCGAGGCTTTGCGTGAAATAGCCAAAACGATAGAGGAAACCTACGGCGCACATATCGACATTAGAGTCGGAGGCCTCTTTCACATAGTCGCCGGCCAACATACCCAAGCCACCGCTATAAATCTTCAGGGCTGAATGGATGCCGTACTCCATGCAGAAGTAGGCCACTGAGGGGCGTGAGCGATCGGGCTCTACATCCATATATGCACGGAACTTTGCATAGACATCCTTTATGCGCTTCATAAGCGCTTTGTCTTTCATGATTTCCTCCTTGCGTGTAAAGCTCAGACGCTCCAAAAGCATCACGGGATTGTGCTTCACATCATGATAAATCAGGGGGTCTATGTCGCGGAACAGGTCACGAGCTTCGTAGTTCCACACCCACCACATGTTGTGTGCTAGTTCTTCAAGTTTGCTGAGTTCGGCCGGAACATTGTTCTTTACGATTACTTGTTTCCAGCTGGGCTGATTGGCATTGCTTGCTTTAATTTTCATTTTACTTTATATGATAATATTAGTTAATATGCTTATATTTGACTTTCGACTCTTATGTCTATTTCCTTTCTTTTGCTTTGCGGAGTGCCACATCGTAGGCTTCGTAGTAATATTTGATAAAGTTTTTCCATAGTGCTTCCTCTGCAAGCTTGGCTGCATTACGGCGGGCCTTGTCGACTGTTTTCTTGTCGAAGGAGGCATAGCGGGATATGGTAGCACTGAGCTCTTCTGCCACTTGCTGGGCGTTGTAGTCGTTACGGGAAATCACCTCCACGCCGTCTTCCAGTTTGCTGTCGCGACCGATGCTTGCACATGCCCACACGCCAAATCCGCTGAGTGATGTCGTGATACAGGGGACATGGAAAGCCACCGCTTCGAGGGGTGTGTAGCCCCAAGGCTCATAGTAAGAGGGATAGGCGGCAAGATCGTCGCCGATAAGAAGGTCGTAATAGGGCTTTTGGAAGATACCGTCGTTACCGTCAAGGTAACAGGGGACGAAGATGACTTTTACACGGCTCTCCTTGTCGTTCTTCATTCCATGGGAGCGGAGGAAACCCAGCACGGGGTCGTTCCACGCTTCGTTCAGGTTATGAGTAATGACGGGATCGGGCAACGGTTCGCTATATGTACCGCCTATCGTTAGGCGTTCCTGCAAGTCGCTTCGTGGGCTTTCCACCCATGCCGGAACCTGTATGAGCATCAGAACCTGACGCTGTGAATCGTTGTCGTAGAGGCTGCGATAGGCTGCCTCCAGGAACACATCGATGCCTTTGTTGCGGTACTCATAACGACCACTTGTTGCTACGATGAGTGTGTCGTCGGGGAACTCGGCGCCTGTCAGGGCATTTGCAACCTGCAGTATCTTGGCTCTTGCTTCGCGGCGACGTTTGTTAAAGGCTGCCCCTGATGGCACGAAATCTGCTTCGAATCCGTTCGGCAGAATGACATCGGGCTGTTTGTCGAGCAATTCAGCACACTCACGACCTGTGACATCGCTGACGGTCGTAAAGCAATCGACATTATGTGCTGCCTGACGCTCAACGCTGTGCTTTGCTTCCATGTTGAGTTCGCTTGCCATCTGCGTTCCGTTGTAGGCCCACAAGTATTCGTAGAGGGGCTTGTTGTTGCCTGCGATGCTGCGACCGATGCTCGTGGCGTGCGTAGTGAAGATGGTGGCTATCGCAGGCACATGCTTTTTGATGTAAAGTACTCCGAGGCAGGTCATCCACTCGTGTGCCTGATATACTACCTTCTTCTTGGCACCAAGATAATAATGATAGAAACTTTCTACGACCAGGCCTGCCGCATAACTGAACATGCTGGCTTCGTCATAGTCGCCGTAAGCATGAAGGCTATCCACCTGAAAGTCCTCCCACGCCTTGCCGTACAGTTCATTCTTTTGCTCGAAATAGGGCTGGAAGTCAACAAGGACAACACACGGCTGACCGGGGATATTCCAACGGCCTGTGCGGATTTGAAGACCCTCCTTAACTGCCATCTTCGTCCAAGGACGCCACAGAGAAGCATCCTCAAGGAAGAGAGGGTTGGTCTTGCCCTTCCATACGTCGGGACCTATGAACAACAATTTATCAGGATGCTGCTCTTGTAGGGTCTTTGCACGGGTGGAAAGCACCGTATAGATGCCACCCATCTTGTTGCAAACTTCCCAGCTGCTCTCGAATATAAAATCTGGAACTAATTGCTTTTCTCTCATTAACTACCTTATTTCCTACTTTTTGCGCGCAAAGGTACAACAATTTATGTTAAAAAAGAAACCTTTTATGCTTTTTATATATAAATATGTAGGGTTTGAGTTGCAACATAACACTTTTTTCGCTAATTTTGTGGGTGTTAATCGGTGCTCCATTGAGGTCTGGAAAACACAATATGGAGGAACGCAAAACACAATATGGAGAAAAGCCAAACGCAATATGGAGAAAAGAGCTACGCTTGCTGCTATGTTTGCCTTCGCAACTGCCTGCATCGGACAACAACCCTGGCGGCTTAATTTGGTGTGCCCGGAAGAGAGAATCCACATGAAGCTCAACCTTTATGAGGAGAACATTGAAGTGCCTGGATTAGAAGCCTTTGGACCTATGAACGGATACATGGACGGCAACATATATGGCGTATGGTATGTGGTGGGGTTCGACATTAAGGACGACAAGCACGCTACCATTACCATTGCTAACGACCTTGGAAGCGAAGACCAGAAACTCACGCTAACACAAAATGCAGACAGCACTTACCAACTTAAGTTCCTGGGGTACAACGCCGTAAAACGTGCCCAAGGAAAGAAACTCATAAAGATTCCGTCGGAGTTCAAAATGGTTAATGACAAGTAGATGAGCTCTGCAATTATCTCACTCAACCACAAGTCGCACTGGCTCTCTTCTATTCAAATGTGCAGCCAACCCGTGCCATATGAAGCGAAAGACACTTCTGATGATTTGTATGTTTAGTGATTAACGCAACAATATGACATATCGCAAGAAATACTTACTCGCTGCATTCGGTGGAACGCTGTTCGGCATCGTACTCGTGCTGGCTGCTCTGTACACGAGCAATGTCACATCAACCAACGAGTCGTGCGCTGCGTGCCATGTGCATCCCGAGGCCGAGACAAGCTGGAAACAAAGCGTTCACTTCGCAGGCAAGACCGGCGTACAAACGGATTGCGCTGCCTGCCATCTTCCGCCAGAAGGCACGCCCAACTACTATTGGGCAAAGGTCACTACCGGACTTCGAGATGTATGGATGTACCTGACACACAGCAAGGAAGACTTCGACTTTGAGGCGAAGCGGACCGAGGAATATGCGCCCAGCATCGTCTATAACAGCTCTTGCAAGAAGTGCCACGCAAATCTCTTCCCTGAAGGCATCACCGACGACGGCGTCGCTGCACATCTCTATTACGAGGAGAACGAGGAGAAACTGGGCTTGCAATGTGTCTCGTGCCATCTCGATGCCGGACATTTCATCGCTGGCTACAAGCACGAGAAGATGACGACGGCGCCCATCGACACGACTGGGCCAGTCTATACGGAACCGGCTACAGTAACAAGTTCCTCGAACTTCACGGAGACGATTCCAGGCACCCGCGCCTCGATCAACATGATTGCTGTGCCAGGCGGCAAGTTCACGATGGGTAGCAAGAAGGGCGACAAGTTCAGCCGTCCCGATGAATACCCGGCTCACGAGGTCACCGTCTCGCCTTTCTTTATGGCTGAGGTC
>Ga0247610_10006958_pt1 | contig 11665 bp, 12 predicted proteins | sample 174DNAGHGhighgp2_FD_193483 | JGI IMG/M metagenome (GOLD analysis project Ga0247610, IMG submission 193483) | Sheep rumen microbial communities from Palmerston North, Manawatu-Wanganui, New Zealand - 1742 DNA GHGhigh gp2 | ecosystem: Host-associated > Mammals > Digestive system > Stomach > Rumen...
ATAATTTGTAGAGATGGCTGTTATGGATTTACACGAATTTGAGTTGCGTTATCATGCATATACTTGAATGAATACTAGATTAGGACTTGGTTGGGATGAGGAAACAATTATTAATTTAACTAAGATTACCAATAAGTGAGTTTTAGAAAAATCAGTTCCTGAAACTTCTCCTGAAGATTTAAGACGTTTTACTCATGAGACGTATACTCCATTTAAGGTTGATATGATTGAGAAACATCGCGATTTTTTTCCGTTGAAGACTTCTCAATATTCTTTGGCTGATTATATTGAAAGATTGGAGTATGAGCTAAAGGTTGTGAAATCTATGTGATTTAATACTTATTTTTTGATTGTTTCTGATTATGTTAGATGGGCTAAGAGGCAGATGATTGTGGTTTGACCATGAAGATGATCTTGAGCTGGTTCTTTATTGGCGTGGATGATTGAAATTACGGATATAGATCCATTGCCGTTTGATTTACTTTTTGAAAGATTTTTGAATCCGGCAAGAATTTCTATGCCAGATTTTGATATTGATTTTGAAGATACGCAAAGACAAAAAGTTATTGATTATTGTACTCAAAAATATGGACAGGAAAAAGTGTGCTCTATTTGAACTTTTATGAAGATGGCTACAAAAGCCGCATTTAAGGATTCTGCAAGAGCATTGGGAATACCTTTCGATAAATCTAATCAGATTACTAACCTAATTCCTGAAAAAGTTAGTTTGAAGGATATTATTGCTAATTGAGCTGAATATGAGGAATTGCATACTATTTTTGATACTGATGAAAAAGTGAAGAAAGCTTTTGAATTGGCTTCTAATTTGGAATGAAATTTAAGGCAGTTATGAGTACATGCATGTTGAATTATTATAGCTCCTGAAGCTGTTTCAACATATACGGCAGCTCAGTATGTTAAAGAAGATGATCATACTGTTGTTAGCCAGTATGATTGACCAACTATGGAAGGTATTTGATTACTTAAAATGGATTTTTTGTGATTAAGAAATCTTTCTATCATTAAAAATGCAATAAAGATTATTTCTAAGAAATATGAAAAGGAAGGAAAAGAATTGCCTGAAATGTACCAACATTTTTTGGAAACAACGTCTTTTCAACCAGATATAACTGATCAGGCAACTTATGATGTTTTTAAGGAGTGAGATACAACTTGAATTTTCCAATTTGAATCCCCTTGAATGAGAAAGTATTTGATTCAACTTCAACCTACGGCGATTCATGATTTGGTCGCTATGAATGCACTATATCGTCCTTGACCAATGGATTTTATTCCTTCTTATATTGCTAGATCTCAGTGAATTGAAGAAATTAGATATATGAGTGATGAATTAAGATCTGATTTGACTAGAAAATATTGAGCTGATGTTGCAGAGGAGGAAAATAAGAAGTTAATAGAGGATCTTTCTCCAATTATGAATATTACGCATGGTATTGCTATTTATCAGGAGCAATTAATGTTTTTGGTTCAAGCTATGGCTTGATTTTCTTTGGGTGAAGCTGATCTTTTAAGAAGATGAGTTGGTAAGAAGAAAAAGGAAGTAATTGAAAAATTGAAAAAAGAATTTATTTCAAGGTGAGAAACATATAGGTGATATAAGCCAGAAACAACAACGAATATTTATGAAAAGATGATTGAACCTGCTGCTTCGTATTCGTTTAATAAATCACATTCCGTTTGTTATGCTTTTGTTGCTTACCAGACTGCTTATTTAAAGGCTCATTTCCCTGTTGAGTTTTCCGCTGCTTTGATTCGTTCTGTAGAAGAAGATATCGACACTCAGAGTTTTTATATTTCTGAAATACAGAATAAGGGTATAAAGGTTCTTTCTCCGGATGTTAATGAGTCTTATAATCATGTTGCTGCTATTGGTGAGGATATTAGGCTTTGATTCATTTCTGTTAAATGAATATGAGAGGATGTATGAGAATTTATACAGCAAGAAAGACAAAAGAATTGACTGTTTAGTAGTTTAGAAGATTTTTTGAAGAGGTGTTCTAGTGTGATTAACAAGAAATCATTAGAATGATTAGTAAAGTCTTGAGCTTTGGATTGCTTTAATGATAGAAAGATATTATTGAACAATATTGATGTTATGCTTGACTGGATTAAAAATGTTTGAGTTGCTGATTTTTGATTGTTTTGATGAATTGGCTTGGATACAAGTATACCTTTGAAAAAAGTTGAATTAGCAAATCATATGGAAAAATTGATGATGGAGCATGAAGTGTTAAAAGTATTTGTATCATGAAATCCTTTGGATGGTTTGTATCAATATATTAAGAAATTTTCTTTTATTAATCAGGTTCTTGAACAAGATCAAGTGCAGAAATTTGTTATTATTTGATATATTAAGGAGGTTCAAAGAGCAAAGAAAAAATGATTCTTTGTGAAAATTGAAGATATTTCTTGAAATTGGGAATTTTTTGTTAGAGAGGCTCCTGATGTTAAAAATTTTGATTTAATCATTCTTCATTGAAGTAAAAACAATGGTAGAATCTATTTAGATAAAATGGTTAAGACAGACTATCCTACTTTGAAGAGTTTGGCTGGTTGAAAATTTGATCCTCAGTGGACTGTTGTCAGAGCTAAAAAAGAAAGATATTGAGATAAAAAAAATCAAATAAAGACTATCGATGGAGAATCATGAAAATGAGTTAGTAACAATATTCCCATTCCTTCTCAACAAGAAAAAATAGAAGAAGATATTTCAGGTGATGAAGTATTCCAACAAGATACTGTTGTTGATGAAGCTTTTTCTGAAAATTTTACCGGTGATGTTGTTGCTGAAGATGATTGAGAAAATATGTCTGAAGATTTTTTACATTCGGAAGAATCGGAATTGGAGCCTAAAGATGAACCTTTTTCAATTAAAGATTTGCCAGATAGTTTTGAAAAAATTAATATTATTGCAACGGTATTAAAAAACTATCCTTGAGATATTTTAGTCTATATTGCTGGGCAGGAAAAAAGAGTGAGTGAAGAATGATTAGAAAAATTAAAAGCATTATAATTTTTTCTTTTTCTTTTCGATTTTTTCCTTTTCTTTTTTAAACGATATTTCTTCTTGTTTTTTTCTGTACGCATTTGAGAATCTATGAGCTTCATCTCTTAGTTTTATTAGTATTTTATCTGCATCATCATATGTGAAATCATTTTCTATTATTTTTCAGTTGTTTCGTGTATAAAGTTTTTCACCTATTTGTTCATTCGATTTTTTTGATGTTTTTCCAATTGTGGCTTTATGTCTTGCTTCTCATTTTCCCAAAGAACAAAATTGGACATTGTCTATAATTTTTTGGAATTGTGGATATTCTTTTAATAATTCATTTAGTATTCCTAGTTGGCCTTTTCATCCGTCAAGAATAAAGACATCTGGTAAATGAAATACATTGCTTTCTCTTTCTTGTGGAGAAGTTCCTTTGATTCCTGAAATTTTAAATCTTCTTATTAATACTTCTTTTAGAGAAAGATAGTCATCATTTTTTGATGTAATTATTTTATATTTTCTATACCATTTTTTATCGGGTAATCATCAGGTAATAGCGCTTAATCATCATGATGTTCGATCTCCTCAAAGGTGAGAGATATCAAGACATTCAACTTGGTATGGAAAATTTGATAAAGAATAACGATTTTGTAATGTTTTGAGGAGCTCATTAATTATTCAGCTTCATTGAATTGTGTTAACTAGGAGATATGAATCGAAGAAATCGTTGAATAGCTGTAGCATTTCTTTTTCTTCTCATTTTGTTCGTGTGAAATGGGTTGTTGCATAGTATCAATTTTCTTTTTTAAATTCTCAGAATTCAGAACTGAAACTTGCTAACATGGTATCTTGATCTATTTCATCTTTTTCAAAATGGTGACGAATAATGTCTATCATTTTCCCTTCATAAAAATGTAGGAGGACATAAACTCTTCGAGTTCCAATTTCACGTATTTGTAAAAGGTATCAACTGAATGATTTTGCAAATTCAATTGATTGTTTTTCTGTAAAATTTCATATTTGTAGGTATATATCTCTTAATTTAGCAGCCCATTCAAAATTTTCAACTTTTATCGCTTCATCAATGAGAATTTTTATTTTTTGTTCTATTGGTTTTGTATTCCCTTTGAAGAAGGAAGTGATTAGTTTTGGATAATCGGGGTCTTCGGTTTTTCCATTACATCGTCATTTGCAGAGTCAGAAGTAATAATCAGAACATACTTTTCATTGATTGAATTGAGAGAGTGGACATGTTCTATATTGTATAATTTGTCTTAGATATTGAAGAAATTTCTTTAGTTCTCTTGTGTTGTGCTTTGGTCATATATAGGTAGCTCAGTCGTTAATTTTTTTTCTAGTTATGAAAATTTGTGGTATTGGATGTTTTGTGAGTTTGATATAAGCATAAGCATTTGCTCATTTTAACATATTGTTGAAAGGTGGAAGATGCTTTTTTATTAGATTTGATTCTAAATATAGGCTTTCACTTTCATTTTCTACTATTATAAATTCTATTTTTTCTGCTTGGGCAACCATTTCTTGTTTCCAAACACTTCAAGGTGAAAAATATTGAGATATTCTTTTTTTTAAGTTTTTAGCTTTTCATATGTAAAGTATATTGTCTCTTTTGTCTTTAAAGATATATACTCATGGAGATTGAGGATAATGTGATAGATTTATTGTTTCCATGTTTTCTTAAATTTTTAAATTATTGAATCTAAGATTCAGTAATCCTGAATAATTTTTTTCATCTTGAGGATTTTCATCTGATATGGATAGACTTTTGTTTTTACTCATAGATATGATGCAATTAGGAAAAAGTGTAATCTTGAAGTGATTATAATATTCGAATTTTTAACTTCTTCTAAAAAATTTTTAAAATTTTTTTCTCGGTCTATTGTTTCGAAATGGGTTAAAAGTTTTTTTTCAAGTTCCTCTTTGAAAATTATGTCGTTATAGGTGTCGTTGTCTCATTTGCTTATTGGAACATATTTAATTGTATATCATGATGATAAAAGGTTCTCACATTCAATAAGGAGGTCTTCAAAAAATTTTTCTCAATTTTTATTTAAGTTGATGAGTGCTATTTTGTTTTCTTTTTTACAATTTTTTTGTATGGATTCCCGTTGATAAGCAAATCGTGATGTGTCCATGAAAAAACTAACGTTTTTGTATCAGAAATTTTTTAGGTTCTCAACAGATTCTAGGTCACGTGCATAGATATGTTCTGTTTTTGAGAGCAATCGTTTGAACAATTTTAGATTGTTGTTTTTTTGTGGAATTTGAATTCCACCCATTAGATATATCGGTGTGTGTTCTAATTTTTTGAATATTGGAAGTAATGCAATATTCCGATATCGGTATGAGTTTTTACTTTCTTCTGTTAATATTTCTCCTCATCATATAATGATTGCATCGATATTTTTATATTGTTCTAATTCATTTTTTCTTTTTGTAAAAAAATATTTTAAAAATGAGCGAATTCCTTTTGGAAATTCATGGAGATATGTTATAGGTTTTAAGTCTGTAAATTGTGAGAAAAAAGAGGCAATTCGTTTCGGATTATATGCAGAAATAACAACATCCTTTCCTTGCTTTTGAAGCAGACGTATCGTTCATAAAAGGATTAATTCATCTCCCATGTTTTTATATGATCGGTTTCAAAGAATAAGAATTCTTTGTCCTTTTATCTTGAAATTAGATTCGTCTATTGATGCTATAGGAGTTGCTGTAATTCCTTTTTGCATGAATTGTTTTTTATTGTAAAATGGGGTTAGAATATTTATATTATTGGTATAATAGAGAAAGATAATATAAATACAAGTTAAAGGATACTCCTTTTTGTTCTGATGCTGATTTTTGATATTTATTTGATGATGTTATTCCGCTTATCATATCTGATTTCTTGATTTTTATTTCTTAAAAATCAGGCATTGTTTCGTTTTTCTCGACCAAAAATCTTGTAATAATACTAGATATGAACAAATGAAATATTATTTTTTCAATTTTCTCTTGATTTTGGTTGGGAATTTTATATATATTGTTTCACTGTGTTTTTATTATTTGTTTTCTTGGAAAATAATGCCAACGATTAATCAACTTATTAAAAAGTGAAGAACAAAGAAAACTTTTAAGTCTAAGGCTCCTGTATTACAATTTGGAGTTAATAAGCTTAAGGGAAATAAAAAAGTAGCACAACCAGCTCCATTTAAAAGAGGTGTTTGTCTAAAAGTATCTGTAATGGGTCCTAAAAAACCAAATTCAGCTCAAAGAAAATTTGCAAAGGTAAGATTATCTAATGGAGCAGAAGTTTTGGCATATATTCCAGGTGAGGCTCATTCACTTCAGGAGCACAGTGTTGTTCTTGTAAGAGGAGGTAGAGTTAAGGATTTACCATGAGTAAGATATCATATTGTTAGAGGAAAATATGATGCTAATGCTGTTGCAAACAGAAAGCAAAGTAGATCACTTTATGGTGCAAAAAAGCCTAAAGCTGGTAAATAGTTTTTTTAATTTGTATTTTGTTATTTCCTATGGCAGTGATTAAAAATAAAGCTTTGGATACTTTCGATTATGAAGAAAAGCTTATCAACTTTATCATGAAACATGGTAAAAAGAGTGTTGCAAAAAAAATATATGCAGACACATTAAAAGATATTAAAGCAAGTGGACACATGAATCCAGCTGTTGTTGTTAGAACAGCTATTGAGAATGCATCTCCAACTATTATGATTAAGTCTAAGAGAATTTGAGGTGCTGTATATCAAGTTCCAGTTGAGGTAAAAGCAGATAAGAGATTCTTTTTTGCTACTAAATGGATTCTAGATGCTGCTAGATCTAAGAGTGGAAAACCAATGTATAAGAGATTATCTGAAGAAATGTTGGCTGCATATTCTAATCAATGAGCAGCTGTTAAAAAGAAGGAAGAAGCTCATAGAATGGCTGAAGCTAATAAGGCATTTGCTTATATGGCTAAATATATTAATTAGTTTATGTTAAATTTATTTTTGTTTCTACGATAGAATGTGAGATACCAACGGAAGAAAAATTAAGCACTTTCTTAAGGCATTAAATTTGCACAGAAAAAAGACAGGGCTTAAAAATGAAAAAGCAGTTGATAGTTATATCAATGTCCTAAAAAAGGAAGAAAAAGAAGGACTCACTGCTTGGGTAAAAAATGCTAAAATGAAGGCTGCTGCAAAACTAAAGAAATATGGTATTAAACAGCAGAAAATTCAAGAAGTTCTTGAAAGAAGAGGACTTTCTCATTTATCATCTAAAATATCATAATTCCATGGCAAGACTTAGGACTAATGCAAAGAGAAAGCTCAATAAGGCGCTTACTAGAGTTGAAAAGGTAGTAGTTATGGATGTAAGAAAAATGTTGGAGCAACAAAGAAAATGGAAGGCAAAAGTTATGAATAGTAAGGGAACTAAATAATTTTATCTTGATAGATAGTATAAAGAATGAATCATGAAAGATTGAAGTATCTCTCTGATACCAATGGATATAAAATTTTGCCTGTAAAGACAGGAATGCAGATTGAACTTCACGAAAAAGTTGGAGAATGATCTACTGAGAGAATTTGGAAGTTTAAAGGACTTGTAATTAAGGTTAAGAAACCTGGTTGTGCTGATGGTACATTCACAATTAGATGACTTGCAGCATGACAAACTATTGAAAAGGTATATCCACTTTCTTTTCCTAAATTTGAAAAAGTTCTTTTGCTTGATGAATATAAGATTAGAAGATCTAAACTCTACTATATTAGAGAAAAAATTGGTAAATCTGCTAGAATGAAGAGTAAAATTACTGCAGATAAAAGGGATACAGATTTGTTGAAGTAATATTTTAGATTTTGTTGTATTTTGTAATGAAACTTACTGTTCAGGCTCGTACTGCAACTGGAAAAGCTGTTAAAGGTTTAAGAAGAGATGGACAACTTCCTGGAGTAGTATATTGAAAGACATTAGAAACCCCTGTGCTTCTAAGCTGTTTAAAAAATGATTTCATTAAAGTATATAGAGTTGCTTGATTCTCAGCTCCTATTGAGTTAACATGAGCTATCAATCAATTGGTCCTTTTGCATGATATGCAATTAGATCCTGTTACTGATGAAGTTCTTTCTGTAGATTTCTTGGCTGTAAATCAAAATGAAAAGGTTACCGCTTCAGTGCCTGTTGTTTTGGTTGGAGAGTCTAAGGTTGAAAAGTTGAATGAATGAAAGATTCAACTTGTTAAGGATGTTGTTGAAGTTGAGGCATTCCCTCAAGATCTTCCTCATAATATCGAAATTGATATCTCTAAAATTGAGACTGCTAATGATGTTATCTTTGTTAAAGATCTTCAGGTTTCAAGTAAGGTTAGAATTGTTGATGATGCAGAACAACCAGTTGTTACTGTTGTAGAACTTTCAGATGAAGAAGAAACAACTTCAACTGAGGATGCTGCTACAGCTTGAGAGGCATCTGCTCCAGCTGCAGAATAGTTTTAGTACTTTTATCTTTATTGTGTTGTAATAATCATGGCTAGAATATGTTATTTTACAGGTAGAAAATCAAGATCTGGACAAACAAGATCTCATTCAATGAGAGCTTGAAAAAGGCAGTTTAAGGTTAACTTGATTGATAAATGGGTTAGACTTGAAGACTGAAGTAAGGTTAAAGTGAAAATTAACTCAAGACTTTATAAAAAGTTCAAGGGTTTTATGTAATTTTTGGGCAATTAATCTTGAAATAGGTAAGGAAAAACTTATATTACACATACTACAAAAATCTCAAGTTAACATTCTTGTGGGGTAGTAGCTCAGTCGGTAGAGCAACAGCCTTTTAAGCTGGTGGTCCTGGGTTCGATCCCCAGCTACCCCAAGTTGAATGTTTGTTGAGATTTTTTTTATTATTTTTTGTTTTGACAATGAAGACGATTAATGAGGAGTTTGTTTGTATTTGATGTTGAAAATTGGTTAGAAAGGCCTCAAAGACATGTAGAAATCATTGTCCTTATTGTTTTGTCTCTCTTCATGTTGATTGAGATATACCATGAGATAGGAATACCGATTGCCATTGAGTGATGTATCCTATTTCTTATGAGATGAAGAATGGTGAATATAGAATTTTATTCTCTTGTTCTAAGTGTTGAAAGCAACATTGGAATAAGAGAGCTGATGATGATAATATTTTAGATTTACCATTATATGTTGAAAAGTATCGTTCAAAAATTTAAAAAACTTATTAATTGTCTTGATACTTTAGGGTAAAAAAGTATATTTATTTTGTTCGGAAAATTTTAATTTTCTTAAAGTGTGTATTATGAAAAAAGGAATTCATGCACAGTATTATAAGGATGTTGAAGTTAACTGCATTTGTTGAGCTAGCTTTAAGATTAATACTACTGTTCCAGGACCTATTAAAGTTGAAACATGTTATCAATGTCATCCTGTTTTTAACAAAGATAGAGTTGTTAAAAAACCAATTAAAGGTATGATGGAAAAATACTTAGAGAAACAAAAGAGAATTGAGGCAGCTCAATCAAAAAAATAGGAAAGATTTTATTCTTGGATTTTATTAACAAGTCATTTTATTAATGTTAAGAAATGTACTTATTAAAAAATATGTAGATACCAAGGATACACAACGAATTATTGGACACAGCAGTGTGGTTTATATAAAGAAGGCAATTATAACGATTGTACTTCTTTTTCTTCTTTATGTGATTTTTGCTCTTCTTGATCAGAGTAATCCTGCAGAATATTGGAAATGGGTCTTTTGAATTCTTTGATTAATCTTATTTGTAAAATGGGTAATTGATTTTTTGAATCTTTATTTGGATTGTTTGATCCTTTCCAAGGATAATATAACTTTTTTTCTTTGGGATTGATTGCTAGAATATAAAACGGAGGTTTTTTCTTGGAATAAAATAAATACTATTTCTTGGAATCAAAATGGTTTCTGGGATAAAGTTACTGGTAAATGAGATATTCTAATTAAATTGGAATTTGATACGGAATTTCCGTTTGCTGATGTTAATTCTCCTAAGAAACAAGTTAGAAAGTTGATGATGATGAAAGAGGATTTTCTTTCAAGACAGAAGCAACAAGTTGAAAAAGATTTGTCTGAGGATAATGAAAGGTTTACGGTTCTTGTTGAGGCGATGAGTGAGGTCGTTAAAGAATATTTGGATAACAAGGATTATTCATAGTGTAGATTATAGTTATTTGTATAGTAAAATTCAGGGCTTAGGTCTTGAATTTTTTTTTATGATTACTAATATCTTTATTGCTTTATTTTTGTTTAAATTATGAGAATATTTTTAGGAAGATTTAGTTATTCGGTCTGTATTAATTAGTTGAATTTGATTTTTTATTTTTTTAATTAAGTAATATGTTAGATAAATATAATCCTAATGATATTGAGTGAAAATGGTGAAAAATTTGGGAAGAAAAATGATATTTTAGAGCAACAACTAATCCTGAGAAAGATAATTTTTCTATTGTTATTCCTCCTCCAAATGTTACAGGAATACTTCATATGGGACATGTTCTTGATGAAGCTATTCAAGATGTATTAGTAAGATGGAAGAGAATGTCATGATATAATACTCTTTGGATGCCAGGTACAGATCATGCTGGTATCGCTACTCAAAATAAAGTTGAAAGAGCATTAGCAGAAGAAGGGAAAACTAAAGAAGATTTATGAAGAGAAGCTTTCATTGAAAGAACTTGGGAATGGAAAAGAAAGCATGGTGGAATTATTACTCAACAACAGAGAAAGCTTTGAGCATCTCTTGATTGGGAAAAAGAAAGATTCACTATGGATGAATGACTTTCTGCTGCTGTAAGAGAGATTTTCGTAAAATTATATAATGATAACCTTATTTATCAGTGAGAATATATGGTTAATCGATGTCCTAGATGTTGAACAGCATTGGCTGATGATGAGGTTGAGCATATAGACACAGAATGACATTTTTGGGAAATTGCTTATCCTATCGTTTGAACTAATGATAGATTAATCCTTGCAACTACAAGACCCGAGACTATGTTATGAGATACTTGAGTTGCTGTTCATCCAGATGATCCAAGATATCAACACTTAATTGGTAAAAAAGTATTATTACCATTAGTTAATAAAGAGATTCCTATCGTTGCTGATGAATATGTTGATAGGGAATTTGGAACTTGAGTTGTAAAAATGACTCCTGCACACGATCCTAACGACTTTGAAGTAGGAAAGAGAACAGGATTGGATATTATTAATATTTTCACTCCTGATGGAAAAATCAATGAGAATGGAGGTAAATATCAATGATTAGATCGTTTTGAAGCAAGAGATAGAATCGTTGAAGATTTGGAAAAATGAGGATACTTGGTAAAAGTTAGACCTCATAATCATGCTGTAGGTCATTGTTATAGATGTAATACTATTATTGAACCTAGAGTTTCTAGACAATGGTTTGTTAGAATGCAACCTCTTGCTAAACCTGCATTAGAAGCAGTTAAGAGCTGAAAGATTAAGATTCAACCAGAAAGATGGATTAAAGTATACTATCACTGGCTTGAAAATATTAGAGACTGGTGTATTTCTAGGCAGATTTGGTGGTGACATAGAATTCCTGCGTGGTATGGACCAGATGGAAAAGTATTTGTTGCTAAGTCT
>Ga0247610_10006959_pt1 | contig 11665 bp, 8 predicted proteins | sample 174DNAGHGhighgp2_FD_193483 | JGI IMG/M metagenome (GOLD analysis project Ga0247610, IMG submission 193483) | Sheep rumen microbial communities from Palmerston North, Manawatu-Wanganui, New Zealand - 1742 DNA GHGhigh gp2 | ecosystem: Host-associated > Mammals > Digestive system > Stomach > Rumen ...
CGGATGGGCTGTTAGCAGTTACAACGGAATGGTAGGTATGGAGGAAAGCGCCACCACATCGCTGGCCAACGTGCAGTCGGCCTATCAGCGCCGTGCAGACCTGATTCCCAACCTCGTAGAGACAGTCAAGGGCTATGCCTCACACGAGAAAGAGACCCTGGAGGGTGTGGTGAGTGCCCGTTCGAAGGCTACACAGGTGACCCTCGACCCAACCAACATGACTGCTGAGAAAATGAAAGAATACCAGCAGGCACAAGGTGAACTGGGTGCTGCCCTCGGACGACTGATTGCCATCCAAGAGAACTACCCCGACCTGAAGGCCAACGAAAACTTCCGCGACCTGCAGGTACAGCTGGAGGGTACGGAGAACCGCATCAACGAGGCGCGCAACAAATACAACAATGCCGTGCAGGCCTACAACGTAACCATCCGCCGCTTCCCCGCCACCATCATCGCCGGCATGTTTGGCTTTGACAAGATGACGAAGTTCGAGGCTGACGCTGCTGCACAGAAGGCTCCAGAAGTGAAGTTCTAAACACGCCAATTTATGAATAATCGCTATATGATGCGCGGCGTCAGTGCGGCTAAGGAAGACGTACACAACGCCATCAAGAACATCGACAAGGGAATCTTCCCGCAAGCCTTCTGCAAGATTATACCAGACGTGCTGGGAGGCGATCCGGAATACTGCAACATCATGCATGCCGACGGCGCGGGCACAAAGTCGAGTCTGGCTTATATGTACTGGAAAGAGACAGGCGACCTCGACGTGTGGAAAGGCATAGCACAGGATGCCATTGTGATGAATACAGATGACTTGCTCTGCGTGGGTGCAGTGGATAATATCCTCGTATCGAGCACCATCGGCAGGAACAAGATGCTCGTACCGGGAGAGGTCATCTCTGCTATCATCAATGGTACCGACGAGTTGTTGGCCGAACTGAGAGAAATGGGTATCGGCATTTGGCCGACAGGCGGAGAGACTGCCGACGTGGGCGACTTGGTGCGCACCATCATCGTCGATTCTACCGTCACCTGCCGAATGAAGCGCTCCGATGTCATCGACAATGCCAATATACGTCCAGGTGATGTCATCGTAGGACTCTCGTCGACAGGACAAGCCACTTACGAGAAATGCTACAACGGCGGTATGGGGTCGAACGGCCTGACATCAGCCCGTCATGACGTATTCGCCAAATATCTTGCAGGGAAGTATCCTGAGAGTTACGACCACGCCGTACCCGACGAACTCGTGTATAGCGGCAAGTACCGGCTGACGGACGAGGTTGAAGGTTCGCCCGTGGATGCCGGACGACTCGTACTCTCCCCTACCCGCACCTATGCGCCGGTCATCAAACGCCTGCTCGACGAGATGCGTCCGGAGATCCACGGCATGGTGCACTGCACTGGAGGAGCCCAGACCAAGGTGCTACACTTTGTGGGTGACAACTGTCACGTGGTGAAAGACAATATGTTCCCCGTACCTCCGCTATTCAAGGCTATCCATGAATGTTCGCAGACGGACTGGAAGGAGATGTATCAGGTGTTCAACATGGGTCACAGAATGGAAATCTATGTGCGACCGGAGATGGCGGAGAAGGTTATCGGCATCTCGCAGTCGTTTGGCATTGACGCCCAGGTTGTGGGACATATAGAAGAAGGCCGTAAGAGCCTGACTATCAAAAGTGAGTTTGGAGAATTCAATTATGGAGAATAACAGCATACTACAGAAATTGGATGGCTTGGAAAGCCGTTTTGAGGAAGTTTCGACCCTGATTACCGACCCCAACGTGATAGCTGACCAGCAACGGTTCGTGAAACTTACGAAGGAGTATAAGGACCTGGGCGACATTATGGATGCACGCAAACGCTATATCGCCTGTCTGAACGGCATCAAGGAAGCCAAGGACATACTGGCCAACGAGACCGACCCGGAGATGAAAGAGATGGCACGCGAGGAGCTGGCAGCCAATGAAGCCTTGCAGCCGCAACTGGAGGAAGAAATCAAGATAGCGCTTATACCGAAGGATCCGGAGGATGCGAAAAATGTGCAAATGGAGATACGTGCCGGAACGGGTGGCGACGAAGCATGTCTCTTTGCCGGCGACCTCTTCAAGATGTACAAAAGCTACTGCGAATCGAAAGGCTGGCAACTCTCGATTACGAGTGTGTCGGAAGGTGCTGTCGGCGGATTTAAGGAAATAGATTTTGCCGTCAGCGGTGCCGATGTCTACGGTACGCTGAAGTATGAGAGCGGTGTCCACCGCGTACAGCGAGTGCCGGCAACGGAGACACAGGGCCGTATGCACACCTCGGCGGCTACGGTGGCCGTTCTGCCTGAGGCAGATAAGTTCGAGGTGCATGTGAACGAGGGTGAAATCAAGTGGGATACGTTCCGAAGCTCGGGTGCCGGTGGTCAGAACGTGAACAAGGTGGAGTCGGGCGTGCGCCTGCGCTATATGTGGAAGAACCCCAATACAGGCGAGACGGAGGAAATCCTGATTGAGTGTACAGAGACGCGCGACCAGCCCAAGAACAAGGAGCGCGCCCTCTCGCGCCTTTATACCTTTATATATGACAAGGAGCACCAGAAGTATATGGACGATATTGCCTCGCGCCGCAAGAGTCTTGTCTCCACGGGTGACCGAAGCGCCAAGATCCGCACCTACAACTTCCCGCAAGGTCGCGTGACCGACCATCGCATCGGCTATACCACCCACGACCTGCAAGGATTCCTCGGTGGCGACATCCAACCCATGATTGATGCGTTGACCGTTGCCGAGAATGCCGAGCGCATGAAAGAGACCGAACTATAAAAACGAATGATATGACCCGAATAGAACTAATCCAACAAATTCGTGAGAAGCAGTCGTTTCTCTGCGTAGGACTTGATACGGATATTGACAAGATTCCTACGTGTGTGAAAAAACTCGTTGATGACAAATGTGAGGATGATGATGACCGGCTGTCGATGTACATCTATGCCTTCAACAAACTCATCATCGACGCCACAGCCCCCTATTGCGTGGCCTATAAGCCAAACTTGGCCTTTTACGAGTGCTACGGCATTGACGGACTCTACGCCTATCAGCGTACCGTGGCCTACCTAAAAGAGAAATATCCGCACCACTTCATTATCGCTGATGCCAAGCGTGGCGACATCGGCAACACATCGAAGATGTATGCCAAGACCTTCTTCGAGGGTGACGCTCAGGTGGATGCATTAACTGTGGCGCCTTATATGGGTGAGGACTCGGTAACCCCTTTCCTCGGCTACGAAGACAAGTGGGTCATCCTTCTGGCACTGACTTCCAATAAGGGTTCTCAAGACTTCCAACTGACAGAGGACGCCAACAGCGAACGGCTGTTTGAGAAAGTGCTCAAGAAGAGTTCACAGTGGGGAACATCAGACAATATGATGTATGTTGTGGGTGCCACTCAGGGGCGAATGTTTGAAGATATTCGAAAGGTTGTTCCAGAACACTTCCTCCTGGTGCCTGGTGTGGGCGCCCAGGGTGGAAGCCTACAGGAAGTCTGCAAATATGGCATGACGAAAGACTGCGGCCTGCTGGTGAACTCCTCTCGTGGCATTATCTATGCCTCACAAGGCGAAGACTTTGCCGACGTGGCCCGTCAAAAGGCTAAGGAATTGAGTGAGGAGATGGCTGAAGAACTCAAGTCAGCAGGTGTCATCTGAGGGAATTGCCATCGTGAACGACTCGAAAATTATCAACGACCCGGTATTTGGGTTTATCAAGATACCACGTGGATTGCTCTACGACATCGTGGAGCATCCTTTCTTTCAGCGTCTGAACCGCATCAACCAGTTGGGTCTGGCATCCGTGGTTTACCCTGGTGCCCGTCACACCCGCTTCCAGCACTCGTTAGGTGCCTTCCACCTGATGTCAGAGGCAATACTCAGCTTACAACAGAAGGGAAATTTTATTTTCGACTCTGAAGCGGAGGCTGTTGAAGCTGCCATCCTGATGCATGACATCGGCCATGCGCCCTTCTCACACGTACTTGAGCATACACTCATCCACGGCATCTCGCATGAGGACATCTCGATGATGATGATGGAGCAGATTAACCACGACCTAAACAGCCAGCTCAACCTTGCTATAGCTATCTTCAAGGGCGAGTATGGCAAGAACTTCCTGCACCAGCTGATATCGAGCCAGTTGGATATGGACCGTCTGGACTATCTGCGCCGCGACTCGTTCTATACCGGCGTGACAGAGGGTAACATCGGGTCGGCACGTATCATCAAGATGCTCAATGTGGTCGATGATGCACTCGTCGTGGAGCAAAAAGGCATCTACTCACTCGAAAACTACCTGACAACCCGACGGCTGATGTACTGGCAAGTGTATCTACACAGGACATGCGTTGCCTGTGAAAAGGTGCTCATTAACATGTTGAGGCGAGCCAAAGAACTTATCCGACAAGGCATCAGACTTCAGGCATCTCCCGCCCTACTCTACTTTTTGGAGCACGAAGTTGATGCGCACTGGTTCGAAACCCATCCCGAAGCGATAGTCAATTATACAGACCTCGACGACTCAGACATCTGGAGCGCCATGAAAGCCTGGAAATACCATCCGGACAAGATACTCTCGACACTTGCTATTGACATGCTCGACCGACACATCTTCAAGGTCGAAGTAAGCGAAGATCCCGTGACAGAAGAACGTCTGGAAGAGATTGCAGAAGAAACGGCAGCAAAGATGGGCATCACCCGAGAGGATGCCAAACGCTATATGATGAGCGTCGATGAAATCTCCAAAGACATGTATAACATCGACGATGACAGCATCTCAATACTTTACAAAGACGGCACGATTTGTGATATTTCCGAAGCATCGGAATTGCTAAATGTTCAGTTACTTTCTAAAAAAATAAGAAAATATTATCTGTGTTATCAACGTTTTAAATAATTTTTGTTACCTTTGCACCTAAATATATTGTTGCAACAAGAAACATGGAATTTACAGCAAGACAAATAGCCGACCTGATACAAGGACGCGTAGAAGGTGACGAGAATGCCACCGTTAATACATTCGCAAAAATCGAAGAAGGGGTTCCTGGTGCAATCTCGTTCCTCTCCAATCCAAAATACACGCATTACATCTACGATACAAAGTCAAGCATAGTACTCGTGAACGAGGATGTAACGCTGGAGAAGCCCGTTTCAGCCACACTCATCCGCGTAGAGAACGCGTATGAATGTGTGGCCAAACTGCTACAGTTTTACGAGTCGATGAAACCCAGAAAAACAGGCATCGACCCACTGGCAAGTATTTCTCCCAATTCAACTATCGGCAAGAACGTCTATATCGGAGCCTATGCCTGCATCGGTGACGGGGCTGTCATCGGCGACGGTACTCAGGTTTATCCGCATACCGTCATCGGTGACGGTGTTCAGGTAGGCAAGAACTGTCTGCTTTATCCTAACGTAACCATCTACCAAGGTTGTAAAATAGGAAATAACGTAACAATCCACGCCGGCAGTGTGATTGGTGCCGACGGCTTCGGTTTTGCTCCGAATGCCGAAGGCTACGACAAGATTCCGCAGATAGGTATCGTTGTCATTGAAGACGATGTGGAAATTGGTGCCAATACCTGTGTGGATCGCTCGACGATGGGAAAGACTGTGATTCACAAGGGTGTAAAACTGGACAACCTGATTCAGGTTGCGCACAACTGTGAGATTGGCGAGAATACCGTCATGTCGGCACAGGTGGGACTGGCCGGTTCGACAAAGATAGGCTCGTGGTGTATGGTAGGCGGTCAGGCAGGCTTCTCTGGTCACATAAAGGTGGCAGACAAGACATTCATCGGAGCCCAGTGTGGCGTTATCAGCAACACCAAAGGTAACGGCCAAACACTTATCGGTTCACCAGCCATGGATACAAAAGTGTTTTTTAAAGCCAAGGCCCTCTACTCCAAACTGCCAGACATGTACAGGCAGATTGCCAGTTTGCAGCGGGAGATTGATGAATTGAAATCTAAAATCGAGAATGCGTAAGTCGTTATTTTAATCGTGAATCTGAAAAGTAAATCGAAGATATCCAAATGAAGCAGAAAACTTTGAAAGGCAGTTTCTCACTCTTCGGAAAAGGACTGCATACGGGTCTTAATCTCACCGTAACATTTAACCCTGCGGCAGAGAATACCGGTTACAAAATACAGCGCATTGACTTAGAGGGCGAGCCTGTAATCGATGCCGTGGCTGAAAACGTGGTAGACACCCAGCGCGGCACGGTACTTGGCAAGGGCGATGCTCGCGTATCGACGGTTGAACATGGACTCTCCGCTCTTTATGCGCTCGGCATCGACAACTGCCTCATTCAGGTCAACGGACCGGAATTTCCGATACTGGACGGCAGTGCCATCCAGTATGTCGACAAAATCAACGAGGTGGGAATTGAGGAGCAAAATGCACCTAAGGACTGGTACATCATTCGAAAGAAGATTGAGGTAAAGGATGAGAAGACAGGTTCGTCAATCACCATCCTGCCAGACGAGAACATGTCGATTACGGCCATGTGTTCCTTTGAGTCGAAGTTCATCAACTCACAGTTTGCCAGTCTTGACAACCCGGCAGACTATGCTACAGAGATAGCTCGCGCCAGGACTTTCGTCTTCGTTCGTGATATTGAACCCCTGTTGCAGGCCAACCTTATTAAGGGCGGAGACTTTGACAACGCCATCGTCATATACGAACGGCAAACCACTCAGGAACGGCTTGACACTTTGGCAGATATGCTCCATGTAGAACACCGCGATGCCAACGAATTAGGTTATATACAGCACAAGCCTTTGGTATGGGAGAACGAGTGTACACGTCATAAGCTGTTAGACATCATCGGTGACATGGCACTCATCGGCAAGCCTATCAAGGGGCGCATCATAGCAACGCGTCCTGGACACACTATCAACAACAAATTTGCCCGCCAGATGCGCCGGGAAATTCGCAAACACGAGATACAGGCTCCTATCTATGACCCCAATGAGGAGCCGGTAATGGACGTGAACCGTATCCGCGAACTTTTACCCCACCGCTATCCTATGCAGCTTGTTGACAAGGTTATATCGCTGGGAGCAAACACCATCGTAGGCATCAAGAATGTCACGTCCAATGAGCCCTTCTTCCAAGGCCACTTTCCTCAGGAGCCAGTCATGCCCGGCGTACTGCAGATAGAAGCTATGGCACAGTGCGGCGGTCTGCTTGTACTCAACACTCTGGAAGAGCCGGAGCGCTGGTCGACCTATTTCATGAAAATCGACAACGTGAAATTCCGCCAGAAGGTTGTACCTGGTGACACTTTGCTGTTCAAGGTAGAACTGTTGGCTCCTGTGCGTCATGGCATCTCGTCGATGAAAGGATACATCTTTGTGGGTGACCACGTAGTTGCCGAGGCTTCCTTTACGGCACAAATTGTTAAGAACAAATAAAGAGCATGAACCGATAAAAAACTATCAATGAATCAGATACATCCTTTAGCCGTAATCGACCCAGAGGCTAAACTGGGAGACGGCAATGTCATAGGTCCCTTCTGCGTGATAGACAAGAATGTCGTTATAGGCGACAACAATAAGTTGTACAATGGTGTAACGCTCCACTTCGGGACACGTCTTGGTAACAATAACGAAATATTCCCAGGTGCAAGTATTTCCACCAAACCACAAGATTTGAAATTCCAGGGCGAAGAGACGACCTGCGAAATCGGCGACAACAACTCCATCCGCGAGAATGTAACAATCAGCCGTGGAACTGCCTCAAAGGGCAAGACCGTTGTAGGCAATGGCAACTTACTGATGGAGAACATGCATATAGGGCACGACTGCATCATCGGCAACGGCTGCATCATCGGCAACTCCACGAAGTTTGCCGGTGAAGTAGTGGTCGACGACTATGCTATCATTTCTGCCACTTGCCTTTTCCATCAGTTCACCCGTGTAGGCAGCTATATCATGTTTCAGGGCGGTACACGCACCAGTCAGGACATTCCCCCATACGTCATCGCTGGTAAGGAGCCGGTTCGCTATGCCGGGGTAAACCTGATAGGCCTTCGCCGCCGCGGATTTCCCAACGAGGTGATTGAGGCCATCCACGATGCCTACCGCATCATATACTCCAAAGGCGTGCTAAGAGACGGCATCGCAGAGGCACGGGTGAAATATCCCGACTCTAAGGAAGTAGACTATATCTGCTCATTCATTGAGTCGTCGAAGCGCGGCATTATACGCTGATTGGCAATTACAAAGGTAATCCTAACAGGTGAAGACATTAATAGTAGTCACGGGACCGACAGCTGTCGGGAAGACGGAGCTCTGTCTCGACATAGCAAGACATTTCTCCATCCCAATCATAAATGCCGATTCTCGACAGATATATCATGAACTGAATATCGGCACCGCTCGACCCACCGAAGAGCAGATGCAGCAGGTGAAGCACTACTTTGTTGGGACATTGCCGTTAGAGAGTTACTATAGTGCGTCGTTGTTCGAGCAACAAGTCTTAGAGTTGCTCACAGAACTGTTCAGGGACAGCGACTATGCCTTGATGAGCGGTGGCAGCATGATGTATATTGATGCCGTATGCAACGGGATTGACGACATCCCCACCATCGATGATTGTACACGTGCTACGATGAAACGACGGCTGAAAGAAGAGGGCTTGGAGAAACTTTGTGAAGAATTGAGGAAGATAGACCCGGAGTATTACCAAATTGTAGACCGTCACAATACCAAACGTGTGGTCCATGCGTTGGAGATATGCTCAATGACAGGCAAGACATACACATCATTCCGCAAAAATGAGAAGAAGGCACGTCCTTTCAGGATAGTGAAGATTGGACTCAACCTGCCACGTGAGACACTCTATGAGAGAATCAATCAACGGGTAGACGTGATGATGGCCAACGGGTTATTGGATGAGGTGCGTGCGCTTACAAGCAAGAAAGGCTTAAACGCATTGAACACAGTCGGTTACAAAGAACTATTCGAGTATTTTGATGGCAAAATGACACTGGATGAAGCCGTTGAGCGCATCAAAGGAAATACCCGTCGCTATGCCCGTAAACAACTGACATGGTATAAAAAAGACAAAGAAGTCAGGTGGTTTCACCCAGATCAAAAAGAAGACATATTCAACTTTATCAAATCGATATGAACGAATCAGAAAACGAGAAACATGGTTGGCTCAACCGCTGCCGTCAGACAATTAATAAGGTGTGGCAAATGTACAAGGGACTGTTTGTCGGTCGTCCATGGTACATAAAGACAGTTGCCGCCATCGTCTCCTTGGTTTTGGCATTCTTTTTCTACCTTGGCGCTGTTGACATGAACCTGCTTTGGCTATTTGGCAAGTCACCGTCTATGGCGACCATAAAGAACAAGCGTCCTTCGCAAGCCTCCGAGGTCTATAGCGCAGACGATGTGATGATTGGCAAGTTCTTCAGCGAGAACCGCACCCCCGTGAAGTTCGAGGAAGTCAACCCCGTTTTTTGGAAAGCGCTGATAGACACGGAAGACGAGCGATTCTACCACCATCATGGTATAGACTATACCGCCTTCTTCGCTGTTCTTAAAGAGTATGTACTGCATCATGATGCGCGCGGGGCATCGACCATTACGCAGCAATTGGCCAAGAACCTTTTCCGTACCCGTTCGGAATACTCCACGGGACTCCTTGGCAACATACCAGGCGTGAAGATGCTTGTTATGAAAAGCAAAGAGTGGATTACGGCCTATAAGTTGGAATGGTTCTTCACGAAAGAGGAAATCCTCACACAATATGCAAACACTGTAGACTTCGGTTCCAACGCCTTCGGCATTAAGACAGCCTGCAAGACCTATTTCGGCTGCACGCCGAAAGACCTGAAACCGGAACAGGCAGCCATTCTGGTGGGTATGCTGAAGGCTACAACATATTACAATCCGCTTCTGAATCCCGAGAACGCTCTCAAGCGCCGTAATATCGTGCTCGACCTTATGCTGAAGCACAACGATCTGACGACGAGGGAATGCGACTCACTCAAGCAACTTGAGATAGACTTGGACTTCAGTGTAGAAAATGCTTACGACGGACAAGCCAACTATTTCCGCGAGGCTGTGGCCTCATACCTGCGTGACTGGTGTAAAGACAATGGCTATGACCTCTACACAGACGGTCTGAAGATATACACCACCATAGACACAAGGATGCAGAAGTATGCAGAGGCGGCAGCCCGCAAACAGATGAAGCAAGTGCAAAAGAACTTTAATAACCATTGGGGAAATATTAATCCCTGGCAGGATGAACACCATGTCGAGATAGCACATTTTATAGAAGACATTGCCAAGCGACAGCCCTACTACAAGCTACTTGCTAAGAAATACTCCGGTAACAGCGATTCCATAGACTATTATATGAACCTGCCGCACACCGTGAAACTGTTTGACTACGATGGAGGTCAGATAGAGCGTGTCATGTCCTCGATGGATAGTATCCGCTATATGGTGCGATTCATGCATTGCGGCTTTGTGGCCATGGAACCAGAGACCGGCTATGTGAAGGCATGGGTGGGCGACGTGGACTTCAAATCGTGGAAGTATGACAAAGTCACAGCCATGCGTCAGCCAGGATCCACCTTCAAGTTATTTGTCTATACGGAGGCAATGAACCAGGGACTGACACCATGTGACCGCCGCCAAGATTCTTATTTCTCCATGAAGGTGTGGGATCCGTCGAAAAATGCCGAGACCACATGGGCACCAACCAATGCTAACGGCTATTTCACAGGTGACTCCATGCCCCTGAAGACGGCGTTTGCACAAAGCATCAACTCTGTTGCTGTAAAGCTGGGACAGGAAGTAGGCATCCCAAACATCGTGACCACAGCCCATAACATGGGTATCAAGAGCAAGCTCGACCCCACTCCCTCTCTTGCCTTGGGATCAAGTGACGTCAATCTACTTGAACTGGTCAACAGCTATTGTACAGTCGCCAACGATGGAAAGGCCATTGACCCAGTTCTCGTATTACGCATACTCGACCGCGACGGCAATGAGATATATGCCTGTTCAAATGAGCAACGACAAGCCATTCCCTACCGGAGCGCCTTCCTGATGCAGCAGATGCTACTTGGAGGTCTTCGTGAACGTGGAGGAACATCAATGAGTTTGTGGGGATACGTAGGACAATTTGACAGAGATACAGAATTCGGTGGAAAAACCGGTACATCAAATAATCACTCCGATGCATGGTTCGTCGGCGTCAGTCCAAAACTCGTAGCTGGAGCCTGGGTGGGCGGTGAGTATCGGAGTATACATTTCCGCACTGGTGCTTTAGGACAGGGTTCACGTACGGCATTACCGATCTGCGGCTATTTCTTCCAGTCGGTACTTGGTGACAAGGCATTCCAGAAATACCATAAGAAATTTGGCAAACCGAAAGACGAAAATATCAAGGCTGAGATGTATCTGAGTTGTAGCTATATACCACATGTTGCCGACAGCGACAGCATAGCAACTGATTCACTTGATTTGGAACGTCTTGATGAATACATTGAAGGTGAAAGCACAAAGGCTCCTGCTACCTCGCCACAGAATGAAGATGCCGCTCCCGTAGCCGCCCCTACACCCCATGTAGAAGCTACAGAGCACAGAAAAGTAAAAA
>Ga0247610_10006960_pt1 | contig 11664 bp, 11 predicted proteins | sample 174DNAGHGhighgp2_FD_193483 | JGI IMG/M metagenome (GOLD analysis project Ga0247610, IMG submission 193483) | Sheep rumen microbial communities from Palmerston North, Manawatu-Wanganui, New Zealand - 1742 DNA GHGhigh gp2 | ecosystem: Host-associated > Mammals > Digestive system > Stomach > Rumen...
GAAACCGCCGGCACAACCGGGAATTGCACCCAACAGGCACGTCAGCGCGACAGCCGCCACAGGTCGTCCCTGCAATTTCTGAAACAATTTTCCTGAGGATGTGATGTTGATGGACTCAATAATGGCCATCAACAACAATACCAATAGCGTGATGGATACCGATTCCTTCAACGCCTCCCAAAATATTCCCCCAAAACCCTCCATCACACAGCTTCAATAACCAATAACCAATAACCTATAACCATTTTAAAGATTCAGGTTTTTCGCAATCGTGGGATCCGTCTTTTTCGCGCCCCAGACCTTGGCGGAGATGTCGTGCGCCTCCTTGGGGGTCATGAGGTCGTAGTGCTCCATGGCGCGTTGCACGAAAATGCACTGCTGGATCTGAGCCTTGTCGGTGACCACGGCATCGGCGAGCGCCTTGCAGGAGGGGTAGCCGCACAGGTGGCAATCGACCTGCGGCAGGTTTTGGTTGATCTCGAACGCCCGTTTCATCTTCTGCATGGCCGCCGCCACATTGTCGTCCATCTTGTCCATAGAACGCGGTTCCACCACGCTCACATGCCGTTTGTCGGCCAGATAGTCGAAATAGTTAAGCAAGTCGTTGTCTTCCGCATCCACCTCTTCGGAACATTTCGCCATTCTTTTGCGCTGGCGCTCAATCATGAGGAAACGGTTCTCGGCCGTGAGGATACCACCGCAGCAGCTGCCGTCACAGGCTCTAAGTTCAAGGAAATCAATATCTTGAATATCCTCGTCTTCCACCTTTTCGAGGAATTCGGAGACGTTGTGAATATCGTCGATGGCCAGATTACGGCCGGTGCGCAGCATCTTGGTTTCGCCGCCGGTAAGCGGATAGGTGATACTGGCTTTCGACAGCCGGTGGAAACGCACCGACTCGTCGCACATCTTGTATTCGCCCGTCTTAATTACACGCAATACCTTGCTGTACAGATAGTTCATGTTAATAACCCCATTCACGGGAGATTTATCCTCACCCACGGGACTCTTGATGGCGGCAATCTTCGCGGCGCACGGTGACACATAGAAAATGCCGATATCCTCTGCTTTCACTCCTTTTTCCGTCAGGCTTTTCTTGATATATTCGGCCGTCATGTCGAACGGTGCCTTTGACAAATAGATATTATCCACCAAAACCGGGAATTTGACCTGGATGAGGCGCACGATGGCCGGACAGAAAGAGGAGATGACCGGTTTCTCAAGTGATGCGTTGCCGCCTTCCATATCCCTGCGAAGATACTCCTTCATGAAATCCACGCTCTTCTCCACTTCATACACATACTTGAAGCCGATGTGGAGCAGCGCGGAGAGAATAGTGCGCTCGCGGATTTTCTCCTCAAATTGCGCCAAAAAGATGGAGGGTACCAGCAAAACAGGGTATTTATAATCATACACCGTTTGGAAGTCGTCCTGCTCGATATAGATGGCGTTCACCGGACAGGCCACGTAGCAGCGGCCGCAATCGACGCAGCGGTTGGGGTCTAGCACCGGATGACCGTCATCCACATGGATGGCGCTGGTGGGACAGACGCCCGTGCAGTGGGAACAGCCGATGCAGAGGTCGTATTTGAATTTTAATGCGTGGTGGAAATCTACTGCCATAATGTAAAAGTTATAGGTTATGGGTTATAGGTTATTGAGGTTAGAAGGTTAGAGGTTAATGGTTAACGGTTAAAGGAGGCTGTAGAGACGTTTCATGAAACGTCTCTACATGGCGTGTTTCTATTGAAAATAATTGATCATTTCGATGGTGGTGCCTTTGCCGACTTCGGAGGTGATGTTCAGCGAGTCGGAATTGTTCTTGATGTTGGGGAGGCCCATGCCGGCACCGAATCCCATCTCCCGAACTTTCTGGGAGGCAGTGGAATAGCCCTTCTGCATGGCCTTGTCAATGTCGGGAATGCCGGGACCTTCGTCATCGAGCACGATCTTGATGTGATCCTCTTCCAAATCAACGGTGATGTCGCCGCGGTAGGCGTGTGCCACAATGTTGACTTCCGCCTCGTACAGGGCCACGACCGTTTTCTTCACAATTTCGGGACTCACCCCGATCTTCTTAAGCATCCGTTTCACCTGGCTGGATGTGGATCCCGCGTTGGTGAAATCACCGCCTTCAACGTGATAGACAAAATTCATAATGTAAGATTCTGGTTAATAATCGGATTAATAAACTGCAGGAAGACCTGCGTTGTACAAAATGCCGGAGGTCTTGTACATGGAGAACTTCGTCCGGATGATGACCATGTCGTTGTCTTCGGCCAGCTCCTTCATCTCCTCCGTCACCTCCTTGCCACGCACGATCAGCATGTATTGGATGTCTGACATTTCGCACGTGCGGATGGATTGCAGATTGCTCAATCCCGTGAGCAACAGCAAGTTGTTGATGTCTTTCAAGGTGAGCACATCGCTCATCAGGTCTGAAGCGAAAACGCTGTCGATGGGATGGTCCAAATACTCTTCACCACAAATTACCTCACCTTGTACCAGGTTTTTGATTTCTTCGATTGTCATTTCTAATGGTTTCTACAATGATTGATGAAAATAATCCGCAAAGATACATTTTTTATAGTTTGTCCACATAAACTATTTTTATTATTAATTGGCTGTTATCTGTTAGCCAATTGCCAAAAGCTAACAGCCAAAAGCCATGTAAATAGAATCGGATAAGACCATGAATAATATTAGGTTTGCCTTCTGACCTTTTAACCTAAAAAAATTGTATCTTTGCCCGCTCAAATATAAAAGGAATATGAACGACGAAAAATTATTCACCGAATTCCCGCCCGTGACCACGGAACAGTGGGAAGCTACCATCAATAAAGACCTTAAAGGCGCCGATTACGAGAAGAAATTGGTCTGGAGAACCGACGAAGGTTTTCAAGTCCGTCCCTATTATCGCGCTGAAAATCTTCAGGATTTGGATTACCTGAAGACTATGCCGAACGAGTTTCCTTACACGCGTGGCACGAAAGCCCGTGACAACCACTGGGATATCGTTCAAGAAATTGAGGAGGCCGATCCTGCCAAGGCGAACGCCATTGCCGTGGATGCCTTGAAACGCGGTGCCACCTGTATCGCCTTTAACGCCGCCAATATTGACAGCGATGCGGCTTTGGCCACGTTGTTGAAAGATATTGACTTGAACGTCAACGGTGTGCAGTTCAACCACGTGAAGAGCTATCTGGATTTGATGAAACGTTTCGTCAACTACGTGGAAGCCAATAATTTCGACAAGGAGAAAGTGTCTGGCAGCCTCAACTTTGACCCGCTGACCTATCGTCTGCGTCACAACAAGTTTTGGAAGTCCGCCGAGGAAGACATGCAGCAAGCCGTCGAACTGATAGAGCTGAATGGCTGTATGAAGAACTTTAAGGTGATTAACGTGAATGGCATCGTGTTGCACAACGCTGGTGCGACTATCGTTCAAGAGTTGGCGTACGCACTCAATATGGCCAACGAATACCTTGCCTTCTGCACCGAAAAGGGCGTCAAACCCGCAAAGGTGGCCTCCCGGATGCAGCTCACGCTCTCCGTTGGTTCCAACTATTTCATGGAAATCGCCAAGTTGCGCGCTACGCGTCTGCTTTGGTCCACGATGGTGGCCCAGTACAAGCCGGAATGCGACTGCGCGTACAAAATCCATATCAACACCGTTGCATCTACTTGGAACAAAACCCTTTACGATCCGTACGTCAACATGTTGCGCAGTACTACCGAGGGTATGTCGGCAGCCATTGGCGGTTCCGACTCCATCTCGCTGCAACCGTTTGATGTAGCCTACAAGGAATCTGACGAGTTCTCCCGCCGCATCTCCCGCAACGTACAGGTGATTCTCAAGGAGGAAGCCTTCATGGACCGCGTGGTCGATCCCGCCGCCGGCTCCTACTATGTGGAGAACCTCACCAACTCCATCGCAGAAAATGCTTGGAAGTTGTTCCAAAGTGTTGAGCAGCAGGGCGGTGCACTCGCAGCTATCGAAAACGGTTCTATGCGCGAGGCCATCGAAGCCAGTTGCCAGAAACGTGACATGAACATTGCCACCCGTCGTTACATCTTGCTCGGCACCAACCAATATCCGAACATCAATGAAACGATGGCCGACAAAATCGAGCGTGTGAAGAAGGACGACTGCGAGGGTTTGAAAACTTATCGCGGTGCCATGGCATTCGAAGAGCTGCGTTTGGATACTGAGAAATATGCTGCCAAGAACCATCGTCCGTCTGTCTATTTGCTGAAGGTTGGTAATTTGGCTATGCGTCAGGCACGCGCCGGCTTTATCACCAACTTCTTCGGTTGCGCCGGCTACAAAATCGTGGAGCCTGCCGGTTTCCCGACCGTGGAAGAGGGCGTGAAGGCCGCTGGCGAGGCGAAACCCGATCTCATCGTGGTCTGTAGCTCCGACGAGGAGTACGCCACCCTCGGTGTGGAGGCAGCTAAGCAGTGCAAGGCACAGTTCCCGAACACGCCGTTCCTCGTGGCCGGCAACCCCACCGAGTGCATTGACGCGCTCAAAGAGGCTGGCACGGATGACTTCATCCACGTGAGAGTCAATATTTTGGAATCTTTGAGAAAATACAACCAATTGTTGTTGAAATAACCCTCTAGAGATGTGATGTATCGCGTCTCTAGATATGATGTATTGCGTATCTACGGAGACGTTTCAGGAAACGTCTCTACAATGAAACAAATCCCCTTCCATTTTGGTGGGGGATTTTTTTATTTTTGCCGCCGTTTTCAAAATCCGTTTGTTTATGAGGAGAACTGTTCGTTTTTTCGCTGTTTTGATGTTGGGGATGGCACTGTTTTTTACTGGATGCAATTCCCCGAAAAACACCCCAAAGGAAGCCTTTTTCACGTGGGAAGATTCCTATCACCGGCAGGTACAGCTGGACACGGCTCCACGGCGGATCGTCTCCATTTCGCCCGCTATTACTGAGGTGATGTTCCTCGTGGGGGCGCAGGACAAACTCGTCGGTGTGTCCGACTTTTGTAACTATCCGCCTGAAACTGAGAAAATTACTAAAGTTGGAGGAATGCATAACATCAACTTCGAGGTGCTGCTCTCGTTGCATCCAGATGTGGTGCTTATAGGCTCAATGATATCGCAGAAAGACGTGGATGCTATCGAAAAAATGGGCATTCCGGTGATTTGCATTGTGGAGGAGTCGTCGCTGGAGGGCATGGCCGAGATGATGGAAGTGGTCGGGAAAATTACGCAGCATGAAGAGAAGGGGAACACCGAAGCCGCAAAATGGAAAGAGAAAATTGCCGAACGGAAAGCTAATGCACCCGCACCCGAAAACCGCAAATGCGTCTATTATGTGGTTGGATTCGGGGATGGAGGTGATTTTACTGCCCCGAAAAACACGCATATTCAGGAAATTATCGAATTGGCAGGTGCCCGTAACGCCGGTGACTCGCTTACGGGCTGGAACATCAGTCGCGAATACCTCTTCAAAGTTGATCCCGACATCATCGTGGTGCGCCAGGAGGACAAGGACGCCTTTGTGTCGCGCTATCCTTATACCTTACTCAAGGCCGTAAAAAACAACCACGTCTATCCCATCGAAAGTGGTTGGATAGACGTGGTGTCACTGCGTAATATGCAGGCAGTGGATTATATCCGTACATTGACCATTGACCGTTGACCTGAAACTATTTACCTATGATTATCCGGAATAGCGTCTTCGGCCTTATCAATTTCGCGTTGTAGCTTGTCAGGAAGTCCTTCCTTCATGCATTGGTGGCAGACCATGTCGAGAGTGTACATGCGGCCGATGCAGTAGTTGGAGTGTTTGCAGCCGCTGCGGGTGACCTCGCCGCTGTGCAGTTTATTGACGAAATCGGTGTCGTGCACAAGGGCGCGGGCCATTTGGAAAGCTACGAAACCGGAGTCAAGCACTTTTTCCATATCGTTTTTATCGACCATACCGCCGACATAGATTAACGGCATTTTCACCGCTTGACGGAACCGCATGGCAGTGTCGTAGAAATAGGCATCTTTGTAGGGCACAGTGGGGATGACGAGGCGGCCGCCGATGTGCAGACCGAGTTTCAGCCACCAGAACTTCTTCATATCCATGTAGTAAGCCAGCGTTTTGAGGGGCATGGCACCGCGCATCACGTGCATCGGGGCCTTGCTGACAAAGCCGGCGGTGAGCACCAGTGCATGAACGCCCAACTTCTCAAGTTCTTGTGCCACTTGGAGGCATTCCTCTTCGTGCATACCGGTATGGAAACCATCATACATATTGGTTTTCACTACGATGGCCATGTCATCCTTGGCCTCCTCCATCACGCGGGTGATGACGCGGCGCATGAAGCGCATGCGGTTTTCAAGGGAGCCGCCATATTCGTCGCGACGGTGGTTGGTGTAGGGCGACAGGAATTGGCTGATGAGGTAACCGTGGCCGGCGTGCACCTCGATGCAGTCGAAGCCGGCACGGCGGCAGAGATCGACGGCTTTACCAAAATCATCGACAATCTGGTCGATGTCCTTGATGGTCATCTTGCGGGTGAAAGTGGGCGAGTAGAGATTGAAACGACCCGAGGGCGACAGCGGTTTTTCACCGCAGGTGGCGCGGTGGGTCATATTGCCGCAGTGTCCGATCTGGATGGAAGCCTTTGCGCCCTCCGCATGGATGGCATCTGTCAGCTTCTTCAGTTCCGGCACAATCTCCTCGCGCAGCCAGAGCTGGCCGTTGAATGAAAGTCCGCTTCGGCTTACGGAAGCGTAGGCCACCGTAGTCATGCCGATGCCACCACGGGCCACCGCGGTATGGTAGTTAAACAACTTCTCCGAAGGTGCGTTGCTGACCGCCATGTTTTCAAATGCAGCGGAACGTATCGTTCTGTTTCTTAATGTGATAGGCCCAATCTGGCAGGGCGTGAAAATAGGTGATTCAATCATTTTAAAGGTTATAGGTTATGGGTTATAGGTTATTGAGGATGGTAGGGGCGAATCATCATCCGCTCCTATGTTATATTTTATTAAAAACGATAGCGGATGCCGGCGGCGATGTTAAGCAGGTTGGGCACGAGATCCCCTTGACGAAGACCGAAAATGTTGAACATGGGGCGCCAGTCCAAGCTGAGGTTCAGCGGGAAGTCGAAGTTGTATTCCAATCCGATTTGTCCACCGGCAGGCAAACCCAGTCGGCGGTAGGTGGTTAAGTTCCCGTTTTTGTCATAATGCGGGATATCGAAGAATTCGCCGTAGCCCCAACTCACACCCACGGCAGGACCGATGTACCAGTTTAGATTGGGGGTGATGTTCATCAGCCAGTCGTAAACGAGGGTGATCTGCGCACGACCGTAATGGTAGGTTTGTTCCATGGGATTCCCGTCGATGTCATACATGACCCCCTTTTGGAACAGGAAAGGGGAGAATCCGGCATCTACTTCAAGCATGCCGTTTGCCAACTCATGTTGGTAAGACACTTCGAAGTTGTAACCTGCACGGGCTCCGATGGCTCGCGGCTGCGCCACCGCTGCTATTACGGCTGCGCAGATGATGGCGATGGTGATTATTAAGTTCTTCATATTTTTAGGTTCTTATATGCATAGGGCTCCGCTTCGCTTCCCCCTAGGTTAACATAGGTCGGGCTTTCAGCCCTTTTTGGAATATTCTCTTATTATTTCATCCTCTCAAAAATACGTAATGCATTTTCCGTCGTCCTCTCCATCACCTCCTTCACCGGCACTTCCATAATTTCAGCGATTTTCTGGGCGATGAGCGGGATGTAGCTGCTTTCGTTGGGGGTACCGCGGTGCGGGGTGGGGGCGAGGTAGGGAGCATCGGTCTCCAGCACGATGTGGTCGAGGCCGATCTTCGGAATCAGTTCCTGCAGCTTGCTGTTCTTGAAGGTCACGATGCCGCCGATGCCGATGACAAAACCGTGCTTGGCCGCCCATTCCGCCTCTTGGATGCCTCCCGAAAAGCAGTGCAAAACGCCTGACAATGAGCCGATTTCGTATTCGTTCAAGATCGGGATAGCCTCGCTGTAGCCGTTGCGGATGTGCAACGACAGGGGCAAATGGCGGTCACGGGCCCAGTCGAGCTGCCGTTTGAAGACAATTTGTTGTTCTTGCTCGAAGTCGCGGTCGTGGTAGTAGTCGAGCCCGATTTCACCGATGCCCACGATGTTGCGGTCATCGATATGGGTTTCTAGCTCAGCCAGCACCTCTTCGTAGTTTTCGCGCACATCGGAAGGGTGCAGACCGATGAGTCCGTAAATGTTCTCCGGGAACATCTCCACTGCTTCCGCAATCATGGGTGGAGTAAGGGCATCCACGCAGGCGAGCAAAACCCGCTCCACACGGACGTCAATTGCCCGCTGGATCACCTCCCGAAGGTCTTCAGGGTAGTACTCGCGGTACAAATGGGCATGGGTATCTATGTAAAAACTCATCATAATTTCATCGCTTTTCATCGTCTCATCGTTTCATCTTATCCTCTCATCCTCATCATTAATGGAGAAGACATGTCTTTGGGTGTACAACAGAATAGCGGCAAGGGTGGCCCCGAGAACATCGGAGATGGTCAGGGAAATCCAGACACCGTTCAGACCGTTCAAGCCCATCTTCACGTACAACATCGGAATCAGGATGCTCATGGGCACGAGGAAGATCACCTGGCGTGACAAACTGGTGACGATGGCCACCCAAGGTTTGTCGATGGACTGGAAGAAGTTGGAGTTGACGATGGTGAAGCCGATGAGCGGGAACATCACCATGCTGTAGCGCAGGGCGACGCGGCCAATTTCAATCAGATGGCTGTCGGTGGTGAAGACGCGCATCATCGCACCCGGGATGAGACAGGAAATCACACTCCCTACCAGACCCATAGCCACGCAAATCCACATAGTCAGCGTATAAACGTGCTTGAGGCGTTCTCCGTGGCCGGCACCGTAGTTGTAGCCGGCAATGGGCTGCATACCTTGGCAAACACCTAGTATCATGAGTACCAAAAAGTTACCGTATGTATTACAGATGCCGTAAGCGCCCACGGCGTAGTCACCGCCGTAGCGCAGCAGCTGGGAGTTCAGGATGCCGACCACCCCGGCGGCGGCGAGGTTCATCAGGAACGGACTCATACCGATGAGGGTGATGTTTTTGAAAATGTATCCTTTCAGCTTCCAAGCGTGTGACTTGAAGTGGATGAAAGAGTTGGGGTTAACGAAATGCAGGACAGAAACCAAGGCCATCAAGAAGATGGAGATGGTGGAAGCGATGGCCGCCCCTTTGATGCCCATATCCAGTGCAAAGATGAAGATGGGATCCAAAATCATGTTCAGGATGGCACCGCCCGCCATGATGAGCATGGCTTTCATCGGATAACCCGAGGCGCGGATCAGACCGGTGAGGTTGAAGGCAATGGTAATCAAGAACATACCTGGTAGGATGTATATCATGTACTCATGAGCGTAGGCCACCGTTTCAGGCGTGGCACCGAACAACATCAGGATTTTGTCCAAGAAGAGATAACAGAGAGAGACCACAATCACACCCAGTATCAATGTGAAAATCATACTGTTACCAAGAATATTCTCGGCCCATTCCTTGTCTTTTTTACCCAACACGATGGACATTCGGGAAGCGGAGCCCACCCCAATTAGCGAACCAAATGCGTGGATGATGTTCATCAGCGGAAATGTGATGGCCAGACCGGCGATAGCCAGTGCACCCACACCGTGTCCGATAAAAATGCGGTCCACAATATTATAAACAGAAGCGATAATCTGGCTGATGACCGCTGGCAAAGCGTAGGTCCAGAGCAGACTTCCTATATTTTTAGTTTCAAGTTCTTTTGTTCTATCTAACGTTTCCAATACCTATATTTTTAAGCCCGCGAAAATACACTTTTTTTGAGTATCTTTTTTATTCAAAAATAAATGGAGCCTATACTAATTTTCTGTACTTTTGCCGCGTTTTTTTAGGCATTAGTCAATAGTCAATGATTAATAGTCAACAGTCAAAGTTATGAACATATTAGGAATTTGTATTTTAGCAGGAGTTGTGGTGCTGGTCGCAGGCGCCGTTTACATTACAAAAATGGTGATTGAAGCAAAGGCGAAGATGGCGGCGCTGGTGAGTGCGAAGAAGAACCAGCCCGTGGTGCTTCCGTTGCGTCTGCAGGCATACGAGCGCATGGCTCTGTTTCTTGAGCGCATAGATCCCAACCAGCTGGTGATGCGCATCCATGCCCCCGGACTGACGGTTTCCCAGGAGCAGAATCTCCTGCTCACCGCTATCCGTAGCGAGTTTGAACACAACATTTCCCAGCAAATATACCTTTCAGATACCGTGTGGCAGAAGGTGTGCGAGGCAAAGTCCGATATCGAATCCATCATCAATACGGTGGCCGCGGACTATGACAAAAATGCCGAGAGTCGCGAATTTGCTGAAACCGTGCTCGCCATCACCGCCCAAAAACCTGTGGTGGAACTGGCCATCCAAATCCTTAAGGCAGACATGCAAAAGTGGGCGTATTAGCTGTTGGCTATTGGCTAAAAGCCAAAAGCCGAATTAAACGATTTTTTTGTATTTTTGCACCGAAATTTTATTCCCTAACATAAAATTAAGAACAAAGAATTTATGAACAACGCCAATTATGTATTCAGAGAACCGCAAAACGAACCGGTTTTCTCTTATGCACCCGGCACGCCGGAAAGAGCATTATTGCAAAAAGAGTTAGAAAGACAATATAACCAAGAGATTGAAATTCCGTTGATTATCGGCGGAAAAGAGGTCAAGACTGGTGACATGGGTCAGGTGGTGATGCCGACCGAGCACAACCACGTGCTGGCCAAATACCACAAAGTGGGTAAAAAAGAGGTTCAGATGGCCATCGACGCAGCTATGGCTGCCAAGAAGGACTGGGAGGAGACCCCTTGGATCCAACGCGCTTCCATCATGATGAAGGCCGCCGAGCTCCTTGCCACGAAATATCGCTACATCCTGAACGCTTCTTGTATGTTGGGTCAAGGTAAGAGCCCCATGCAGGCCGAAATCGACTGCCCGTGCGAGGCTATCGACTTCCTGCGTTTTAACACCTATTTCGCTTCCCAGCTCTATAGCCAGCAACCCATCTCCGACCATGCTACGCTCAACCGCAACGAATATCGCGGCATGGAAGGTTTCGTGTATGCCATCACCCCGTTCAACTTCACCTCTATCGCGTTGAACCTCAATGTGGCTCCCGCACTGATGGGTAACGTCACCATCTGGAAACCGTCCACAACGGCTATCCTTTCCAACTACTACCTGATGAAACTCCTCCAGGAGGCTGGTCTTCCCGACGGCGTCATCAACTTCCTGCCCGGCAGCGGCTCCGTCATCAGCGATGTGGCTTTCAAGTCACCGCATCTGGCTGGTATCCACTTCACTGGCAGCACCGGCACTTTCAAGAGTTTCTGGAAGCTCATCGGTGAAAACATTGACATTTACAACACCTACCCGAAGATCGTGGGTGAGACCGGTGGTAAAGACTTCATCTTCGCCCACAAGACCGCTCCCGCACGCGAGCTGGCCGTCGCCATCCTTCGCGGTGCTTTCGAATACCAAGGTCAGAAATGTTCCGCTGCTTCCCGCGCTTACGTGCCCAAATCCATCTGGGCTGAAACGCTGAAGCATATTAAAGAT
>Ga0247610_10006962_pt1 | contig 11662 bp, 10 predicted proteins | sample 174DNAGHGhighgp2_FD_193483 | JGI IMG/M metagenome (GOLD analysis project Ga0247610, IMG submission 193483) | Sheep rumen microbial communities from Palmerston North, Manawatu-Wanganui, New Zealand - 1742 DNA GHGhigh gp2 | ecosystem: Host-associated > Mammals > Digestive system > Stomach > Rumen...
TAGATGACCCACTTGCGGATCAATATAATAATAATTCAATAAAAATTGAATTTATAAAGTATATAATAAATATAAAAAATCCAAATAAAGATGAATGGCTAGTTTATGATAAATTAATTGAAATTATGGAAAGTTATTGATTAGGGAGCAGTACTTAGTCCAAATGAAACTTAGGGATATGGTCTTAAAGATTATATTGTTTTAGATAAATTTGAAGAACTGGTTCCTATAAATCAGTAACTGAAAGATTATTTAACTATATATATTTAAGAGGTTCTTTGAACCTCTTTTTTATTTGATTATTTTATTCATAATAATTGTTGTTTTATGAATAGTCCTGATGGAACAATAATCTCCAAATTATTATGTAATATATATATTTATTTACAAATTAACATAATTAGTATATAATATAAAAAATTTATTTATATGAGGTTTTTATGATTTATGTAATATCTGACATTCATGGTTGTTATGATGAATTTCAGCAAATGCTTAAGAAAATAAATTTTAATCCTGAAAAAGATGAACTTATTATTGATGGTGATATTATTGATAGAGGTTCTCAAAATTTTGAAATGCTTAGATATATGGAATCTAATCCTAAAGGAGTTACTTTTATACTTGGAAATCATGATTATGATTTTATGTTTTATTGTAAAGGTATAAAACATATTTTTAGAGAACAATTTTGGGAAGATATGTATGATGTTTATGATTGTTTAGCTTTTAAGCGTTTTGTAAAAGATCATTATGGTACAGTAAAAGAACTTATTAAAACTCATAATGAGCTTACATTAAAAGATTTTGAAGTATGGCAAAAGAAATTTGAGTCTATGCCTTATTATGTTGAAAGAACTATAAATGGTAAAAATTATATTATAGTTCATGGTGGTTTTATTACTGAAGAAAATTATAAACGACATGGTTATGAACTTTATAGAGATTATGATTTTGAAAATATAGAAACTTTCTATATTTGGACAAGAAATGAACAACTTTATTTTGGCGGAAAACCTGATACAACAATAATTTTTGGTCATACTCCAACAATTTTTGCGGATGAAGGTTTTTATAATGATGGTCGAGTTTGGAAATATAATAGAAAAACAGATAATTGTACTTTTATAAATATTGATTGTGGGCTTGTTTATAAAAAACAATTTCCAAATGAATGTGATAATGGACGTCTTGCTTGTATAAGACTTGATGATGAAAAAATATTTTATGTGGAGGTATAATATGACTGATAAAGATTTTTTAGATAATGGTTTTACTGAATTTGAACCTAGTCCTTTTGATGGTGAAGTAGAAGCTTGTTTTCAGAAAATTTATAAAGATGATGTAGGCGAAAAATATTCTGTTATAGTAAAGAAATGGGGAGATTTTAAACATCCTTATACTAATGAGGTATTTCCTTTAGGTTATGAATATAATATTCAACTTTACAAAAAAGAAGAGCATGATGCAGTTGATTTGTTATTTCATAATTCATGGGAATTAAAAGAAGTAGAAGAATATTTAGAAAAATTATGGCAAACAGGATTATTTGATTATAGTGAAAAATTTTAATGAGGTGAATTATGAAAATTATTGCATTACCTTATAATTGGGTTGATGATAAAAAATATAAAGATTATAATAATACACCTTGGATTTATTTAGACGGAGAATTAGATAGAATTAATGGTTATGATCTTTGTTATGTAGAAGAAGTACCTACTCAAGATGGAATTTATGATTGTGAAGTAGATATTAATGGAAAACTTTATTCTGCAAAACTTTATTATTGGCATTCTAAATATTCAGATGGTCAATATAGTTCTAGACATATTGGATATGTAAGTGAAATTAATGACGAATTTTCTAATGCAGTTGCACAAATAAAATATGATACAAAATCAGATTTTGCTGGAATATCAGAAGATGACGCTATAATTTTAAGACAGAAAGGATTTACAATATGAAATATAATTCTAGTATGAACGCTTATACTGATACAACAAATTTAGATGGACATGAAGTACCTATCTATTATACATTAGATAGAACACATGATGTTGGAGATATTGTTGATCTTTATACAGATATTGATGTTGTTAAAGCAGTAAATACTACTAAAGCATTCGCAGAATATGCAATGGCTGCAGAATACGGAGTTGATATACAAGATTTTAGATTAGCTGGAATTTCAGTTTATAGTAGTTTTATTCTTTATATGTATAGATGTAGTTATTTAGGTATGCGACATCTATTTAACGTTTATTATAGCTTTGATGAAAAAGTTATTGAATACGATATTTCATAAAAATATTTTTAATTAGTTATAAGTTATTTAAAGAGGCTATAAAAAGCCTCTTTTTTATTACATTATAACATTATAACGAAAGGCTATTTATAAATATAAGGTTTATATAAACTGAACAAAAACATTATATTGATTTTATACAAGGAGACTATATGGATATTTATGCAAAATCTATTTTATCTAGAGACCAGTTAGATTCAAAAATGAATATTGGTTGTGATGGAATAGAGATACAATTAACTAATGAACTTATAGATCTCCCTACAACTAAATATAGAACAATAAATCAAGCTTTTGATTTAAAACAATTTAATGATTATCCTATTAGAGCAATACACGCTCCATTAATTAAAGGATTCGATACGAACATTGAACAACTTTGTGATTTAAATGGTCAATTTCTTTTTTATAATATGTGTGAATTAGCTGAATATTTTGGTGAATTACAAAATAGAGATATTATAATAGTTATTCATACTGAAGAAAGATTAGATCATTTAAAAACTATAAATAATATATTAAATAATATTTTACTTTTAATTGATAAAGGATTAAAATTATTTCCGCACATTAGAATAGCAATTGAAAATGTGCCTCCTATTGATTTTATTGATCAAAATATTCGATTAAGAAATAATGTGCAAGGAGAAAATATTATTTTAGTAAATTATATAAAAGAACAATTAAATACAAATAGAGTTGGAACTGTATTAGATACTTGTCACGCTATTATGACAAAAAAGTATATGGAACCTATTTGTAAAATAATTGGTGTTGAAAAAGATTTTTCAATGAAACATTATTTTGAAATAAATAAAAATGATATTATGTTAATCCATTTAGCGAACGCAATAAATAATGGATATGAAGACAATCACGGAACTGTTTTCGAAAATCCTGAAGATTGTTTTAAGATTTTAGATTTATATAATGAATTTAATTATAATTGTCCAGTAACTTTAGAAGTTAAAGAGAAAGACTATTTAATTAATAATAATTATAGACTAATGAAACAATTAGTAGATAAATATTTATGTATGTAAATTAAAAAATAAAGAAGAAAATTAAAAAATAAAATCTGAAAGGACGCGACAAATTATGAAATCAGAAAAACTAAGTAACGTGTTAGGTGAAATTATTTACGATCTTTTATTTGATATTTCTGCTGGAAGAGGCGACGAGAAAATCGATGCTCCAGTAGTTAGTCAAGGAAAAGGTGCTGAACAAGATTGTATTAATGAGTTAGTACAATTTTGGGATGGAAATTCATCTGTAACACGTTATTTTTTATTTACAAACATTTTAAAGAAATGTACATCTAATAATGACGTACTTCCTGAAATTGCAGGAATTCTTGCAGGTAACTATCCAGAAGAACAAGAAGCAAAACTTTCTTCTAATAGTATTTTAGCAAGTATTAAGTATTATTGTAATAATGAAACTCCTACTGCACCTTCTGTTGAAGATGAAATAAATGATGTTAAGGAAAGTGTAGACACAAAGGAAATTTTTAAGGAGCAAGATAAAAATCCAAACTATTTAGTTAAGACAAATGAAGAGTCTGACGCTACTAAAAAGAAATTGGAAGCAATTGAAGTTAAGAAAGCACTTGCCGCAGAAAGAGCTGCATATAATGGCAAATAAGCTATAAAGTAATCATGAATCTGGAGGGAAATTATTTTAATGCATTTTAATATTGTAGAAAGGAGAAACTTAATGAGAACAAAAAAATTAGTTGCATCAGCCTTAGCGATGATCGTTGTTTTTGTACTAAGCAGCTCAGTATTTGCAGCTCCAGAAGAATTTGAATTAAAATTCAAACAAACTTATTTAGTTACAAATAATATGAGCATTGCAACTATTCCAGAATTAGATCCTTTTACATATACGCTTTCAAATGATGTAGATACAAGTTTTACTACACTAAATGGAATAAATCAAATCTATAAAGGTGATTTAAGTAAAGTTACTTTAAAAACTACTGAAATTGATCTTACTCAAGAAATTGAAGCTAATACTACTGAAGAAGTTAGTTATGATATAGATCTTGAATTTAGTAATTTTGATAAAGTAGGTATTTATAGATATAGATTAGATCGAAATGATGGAGAATATGTTTACTTCGATATTTATGTATTCAATGAAAATGGTACTCCAACTGTTGGTGGATGTAACTTCTTCACTAAAAACTTTAGTAATACAGAACAACATAAAGTATTAGATTTCTTAGATAGATATGAAGTAAATCAAGAAGAACAACTTTCACATACTCAAAATTCAATTATTCGATTTGTTGATCAAACTGGTAAAAAGATAAGAAATGATATTATCTTAATCAGAAATTATAAAGATCCGATTAAAGCACAAAAGCCTATCAAACTTGAGTCAAGAAAGAAAATGGCAATAATTGATAATGAGATTGAAATGGTTGATGTTGCAACAAATGTTGATGCATGCATTGCAGAATATAAATCAAGCTTAAAATCTTATTTGAATAAAGCATATAAACTTATATCTGACCAAGTTGCGGATAATCTTGCTTTAGAAGCACCTGCATGGTTCAGTGAAGATGATCCAGATGAAGTTTTAATTTTCGTAGTTAAAATGAAAGCACCTCCTTCAGGATTTATTGGACCTGGTACAGGTGATGCATTTAATCCTGTTTATTACACTACAATTGCACTTCTTAGTACCGGTGCAACTGCTTGTGCAATAATATATATTCGTAAGAAAATTAAAAAAATAGAAAAAACTAATTAAAATGAGAGGAATGTGAACAAATGAAGAAAACACATCAAAGAATTACTAGAGGACTTGCGGCTGGTCTTTTAGTAGCAGCCTTAGCCGCAATGCCTGTTTCTGCTGCATCTATTGGTGATGATGGTATCGCTGCAGGTGGAGCATCAGTAAAAATTGATAAAGTTATAGCTATTTATAATGATGGTTATAATAAGTCTTGGAATCCAAATGTAACTTATACATTTGAAGTTTCTGCAGCTACAGTTGATAACGTAACTGTTACAGATAGTAATGGTACAGTTGTTACAGTTAAGCCTGGTGTAGCAGCAGCTATCGCAGGTCAGTCTGGTGGTAAAGCAACTGTAACTTGTGATTTTGCATCTGCAGAAGTTGTTGATACTACTTCTACTCTTGCAGAAGGTCTTAAGAGTACATTTGAGATTGGATTTGATGTAACAGCGTTTGCTACTACTGGTCCTGGTATCTATCGTTTTAAGATTGACGATGTTACTCCAGCTGCAACTCTTTTAGCTGCTGGTATCGTAAGACCTGCAGGTTATGAAGCAACAAAGTATCTTGACGTTTATGTTAAGACTGATACTACAGATCCTACCCAGTTAGTAATTGATGGTTATGTATTAATTGATACTAATACATCTCTTGAACCTGATGATAGTCATAAGGATCCTGGATTTAGACCTGTTGTTACAGAAACTCAGATTCCTGTACCTGGTACAACTATAGAACAACCTGGTGCTACTACATCTAGTTATGGTGTAACTGGTATTAATGGTGATAATACATTTGACTATTATAAGACAGTTAACCTTACAGTAAGTAAAGATATTACTGGTAACATGGCAGATACATCTCATGCATTCCCATTTGTAATTGGTCTTACAAATCAGACTGGTGCAGCTGTTCCTGCTACTGTTTATGTAGGTAATGCTGCAAATGCATTAACTGGTAAAACTAATGCATCATTTAATGCTAACTTAGCAAAAGATGGAACTTATCTTGTATATGGTATCAACCCTCTTGCTACTGTTAATGTAAAAGAGACAAATGATACAAATGATACATATAAGGCATCTATTAAAGTAAATGGTGCTGATGATGGTGCACAAACAGCTCTTGCGCATGGAGATGAAAAAGCTATGACTGCTTTAGCAGTATCTGACTATGATTCTTCTGCAGCTGCAGTTCCTGCAACTATTACAACAGCTAATGGTGCAACAGCTACTGGTCCTAATCCTTCTGCTACTGCAGCATTTGAGAATAATCTTAATGCTGGTACACCTACTGGTATCGCTCTTATGGTTGCTCCTTTTGTAGCAATTGCTGCAGTAATTGCTACAATTTTTGGTATTAACAAAATTAAGACCAAGAAAGAGACTGACGCTGAGTAAGTTTTAATGTAAAGGACATTACTTAACATTATTTTAATAGTAATGTTGAGTAATGTCCTATTTTAAAAAAAAATAGGTACTAAAATATGAAAAAGTGTAAGGAATTTATAAAAAAGCATAATGAATTATTTCTAGCAATATTGAAATTAGCAGTATTTGCATTGGCTTTATTTATATGTTTTGGAGTAATTTTAGGTATAAAGACAATGGATTCAGATTATATGCGTCCTGGATTAAAATATCGAGATAATGTAGTTTACTCTCGTTATGGAAATGATTATATTTTAAGGGATATGATTATTTATGAATATGAAGGAAAATTATATTTTGGACGAATTGTTGGAATGCCTGGAGTAACGATTCGAACTGATGCTAACGGCAATATTTATCAGAATGATAATCTTGTATACGAAGAAAACATCAACTATACTTCTAAACGATCGATGGAAGTAGAGTTATCCTTAAAAGATGATGAGTATTTTGTTATATGCGATAATCGTTCTCAAAATTTTGATAGTAGAAAGTTTGGACCTATTTCAAAAGATAAATTTAAAGGAAAAGTAATAATGGTGTTGAGGCGATTCGAAATATGAAATGGGAAAAAAGAGTACATAAAATCGTTTCTTTATTTATAGAAATATGTTGTGTTATTATTCTTTTACTCATGGGATATTTTATATATGACGTTATTAATATACAAAGATCTGCTAATGTAGATAATTATATAAAAGAAATTAAACCAACCATAAATAAAGAAACAAAAGAAGTAGATTTATCAGCTTTACAAGCAATAAATCCTGATGTTGTAGGTTGGTTAACTCTAGATGATACAAGAATTGATTATCCTGTTTTACAAGGTAATCCTGATTATACGTATTTAAATAGAGATATGTACGGTAATGTAAGTCTTACTGGTTCATTATTTATAAGTTATCAAGCAAATCGTTATTTTGAAGATGATTATACCATAATATATGGTCATCATATGGAAGCTGGCGGTATGTTTGGCGCAATAGATTATTATGAAGATGAAAACTATTTTAATGAACATTTAACAGGCACTCTAATTACTGAAAAGAAAATTTATGATTTAAAAGTACAAGCATTAATATATTTAGATGCATATAGTGAAATATATTCTAAAAAAGATATAAAAACATTAAAAAAATTTATTAAAAACACAAAAAATTACGAAGTCAAAATTGGTAACATAGAGATTACAGACAAGACTTTATTACTGTCTACCTGTGGTCCCAATGGAAACACAGATAGAATTATTTTAATATTAAGTATGGAGGAAAGATAATGCTAAAGACAAAAAGAAAACTTCTGGCAACACTTGTAGCATTCACATTAGTCATGACATCAATTATGCCTAATGTTGCTTTGGCGTTAGAGTCAGTAGAAGACACTCAGCCTACTACTAAGATTACAGAAACAGAGCCTGCTGCTTCTACAAAATCTACAAAAAAGCCAGAATCTTCAAAGCCTAAAGAAGCAAAAGAGGCAACTGAAGATACAACAAAAGCTACTTCTGAATCAACAAAGGCAACTTCAGAAACAACTAAAAAGCAAGTAGAAACAACTACTAAGGCTACTGAAGAAACTAAGGCTACTGAAGCTACTACTTCAGAGACCACTAAGACGTCAGAAGAGACTAAAGCTAGTGAATCTACTCCAAAGGAATCAACAGAAACTTCAGCTGAAACAGCAAGTACAACTGAAACTTCTGAGACTAAGGAGACTAAAGAAACTGCAGAAACAACTGTAGAAACTTCTGAATCTTCTAGTAATACAGTACCTTCAGAGTCTACTACTGAGGAATCAAAGTCTTCTGAATCTACTACAGAAGAAACTATTCCTACTGAATCTGGAGAAGTTACTGAGTCTTCTGATCCTATTGAGAGCACAGAATCTACAGAGTCAACTGAGCCTACAGCGTCAACTGAAGAAACAGAACCTTCAGAGTCAAGTTCAGAAACTAGTGAACCTGAAGAAACAGAATTTAATCAGTCTATTACAGTAGATGGAATTAAGATTACTGTTACAGCTGATAAAGGTGTTTTCCCTAATGGAGCAGAATTAACTGCTAAAAAGGTTGAAAATAATAAAATTAATAAAGAAGATAACGTAGTTGCTTCTATGACTTTTGATATTGCTATTATGCTCAATGGAGAAGAAATTGAGCCTGATACTACAAAAGGCCAAGTAAAAGTTACTTTCTTTGATGAAAGATTTGAAGATAAGAACTTAGATGCAGCTATTTACCATACTTCAGATGATAAAAAGACTGAGGAATTAAAGATTAAGAATGTTGAAGGTGGTGCTGAGGTTACTACTGACGGATTCTCTCTTTATACAGTCGAATTTACTTATGAAGATATGAAGTATACTTTAACTGGATATGCTTCAGCTCCTCTTAAGACAATTCTTGAAAAAGTTGGTCTTACTGGTGAAGTTACAGAAGTTAAGATAAGTAATGAAAAACTCGTTAGATATGAAAATGGTTATATCTTTGCAGTTAAAGCTTTCTCTACAAAAGAATGGATGAAAGTTACTATTAATGATATTACTTATATTATTACTCTTACAGATAGTCCTGACTCTCCTGAAGACGCTACTGCTGGAACTGATGCTTATGCAATTCTTTATGATTCTGGTAAATTAGTTTTCCAGAAAGGTCAAGATGTTATTGGCGCTTATGGTACTGTTGTTAATAGTTGGTTAATTCCTGCAAATTGGGATGATTCTTCTACAGCAGATACTGAATTAGCACCTTGGGTTAATAATACTTCAATTACTGATGTAATTTTTATTGATAATATTAAAGGTATTACAAATTTAGGATCATATTTTAAAGGACTTACAAATTTAACTAATCTTGCAAATGCAAATAGAATTGATACTTCTACTGTAGCAAATGCAGGAAGTATGTTCTATAATTGTTCTTCTATTGAAACAATTAATATTGATGGTTGGGATTTATCTGCTGCTAATACATTAGGTTCATTCTTATCTAGTACTTTCTATGGTGCTACAAATCTTAAAACTATTAGTATGCAAAATTGGACAAATATTCCTGCAAATTGTTCAAATATATTTGGTAGAGCTTGTAGTTTATCTGGCTCAAATATGACGCTCAATTTAACTGGTTGGGATACGTCAGTAGTTACAACTATGAATGGAATGTTCAATAGTTCTAATATTAAGACTATTGTCGGATTAGAAACTTGGAATACTAGTAATGTTACTGATATGTACCAAATGTTTTATAATTGTTCTAATTTGACAAGTTTTGATTATACTCATTTAGATACTAGAAATGTTACTACTATTTCACAAATGTTCCAAGGTACTCCATTAACTACATTAGATTTATCTAATTGGAATACATCTAGTTTAACTACTATTGGTTTTGGTTATCTTACAAATGCTAAAAATATAATTTTAGATGGATTAGATTTATCGCATGTTACTGGTACTGGTGGTTTGTTTACTAATAGTAATGAAAATATATCACTTAAAGGTACAAAGATTGGATCCGGTTTTATTAATAGTAATGGACTTGGTCGTGGTATGGGTGGATCTGGTTTAAAGACTGTTGATGTTACAAATCTTGATTTAAGCGCTGTTACATCTGTATCTACATTCTTTGCAAGTTTACCAAATCTTACAAATATAATTGGTTTAGATACTTGGGATACGTCTAATATAACTGATTTTAATTCTTTATTCCAAAGTAGTACAAAGATTACTTCTATTGATTTATCTAATTTTACATTTAAATCAGGCGATAATGTTAATTATATGCTTGATGGTGTTGCAGGATTACAAACTATTACATTACCTGCATCAATTAGTAATGTTAATTTTAGTACAGCAAAATTACCTGGTAATTGGCAAAATACTTCTACAAATGAAGTAGTAAAAGGTACAGAAATTACTTCTGGTGGTACATATACTAGATATATTAATCCAAATATAGCAGAAGCTGGCGCAAATGCTTATGCAGTGCTTTATTCTGATGGTACACTTATTTTCCAAAATACTGATGAAGCTATAAGTGGACATGGATCAATTGATACATCTTGGGATGTTGATATTAGTAATCATCCTTGGACAAATTCACCTTATAACACTCAAGTTACTAATGTAATATTTGATAAACCTTTATCAGGTAGAACTAGCGCTTGGAGTATGTTTAATGGATGTTCAAATCTTGTAACTATTACAAATTTAAATAAATTAGATACATCTAGTATATCTGATATGGACTATATGTTTTATGGATGTTCTAGTCTTACTACATTAGATTTAAGTAATTTTGATACAACAAGTTCAAATTATTTTAATCATATATTTGAAAATTGTAGTAGTTTAACTTCTATTGATATTAGCTCATTTAGTAATTTAAATAATAAAACTACAGATGCTATATTTATTGGTTGTATAAATTTAACATCAGTTAAATTCGGAGCTGATTGGAGATTTAGTAATACTAATTGGTATTCTGCTGCAATTAAGTGGAAAAATACAAGTACAAATAATATATATACGTCTAAAGAATTAGCAAATAGCTGGTCTTCTTCTTTAGCAGGTACATATACTAGAGAAGCTACTGGAGATGATGCTTATGTTTCATTCGATGCATATGCTATTCTTTATAGTGATGGTACACTTGTTTTCCAAAAAGGTAATACTGCAGATTCTACACATGGTACAATAGTACAAACATGGGCAGTAGATGCATTTTCACATCCTTGGAATTCATCTACATATAAAGATCAAGTTACTAAAATTGTTTTTGCAAATAAATTAATTGGTAGAACAGATGCATCTTGGATGTTTAGTGAAATGTCTAATTTAACTACAATTGAAAATTGTGGAAATTTAGATACTTCAGAAATAACTACAATGCGATCAATGTTCTGGAATACTTGTAATTTGACTTCTATTGATGTTTCTGATTGGGATACGTCAAAAGTTACTACTTTTAGTTGGATGTTTGGTTGTGATAGTAATGCAGCTAATAATTCTAAATTAGTTTCTGTAATAGGAGCTAAGAATTTAATAAAGGCTGCTGCTACTGCTGCAAATGCAATGTTCAATAATAACTATTCTTTAAAGAATATTGATACATCTAATTGGAACATGTCAAATATAACAAATACTAGCTCAATGTTCGCACAGTGTGATGCATTAACAA
>Ga0247610_10006963_pt1 | contig 11660 bp, 9 predicted proteins | sample 174DNAGHGhighgp2_FD_193483 | JGI IMG/M metagenome (GOLD analysis project Ga0247610, IMG submission 193483) | Sheep rumen microbial communities from Palmerston North, Manawatu-Wanganui, New Zealand - 1742 DNA GHGhigh gp2 | ecosystem: Host-associated > Mammals > Digestive system > Stomach > Rumen ...
CGATAGCCTTGAAGGCATCGAGTACCCACTGGTCGATTTCGTCGTTGAACTCGTCCAAGTAGATATCATCGAGGTCCTGTTCGTTAATCTCACGATAAACGTCTATTTCGTATCCTGTCAACATACACGCCAGCTTGATATTGAAACCTCCCTTACCGATAGCGAGACTCACTTCGTCGGGCTGGAGATACACTTTAGCCTTCTTTTCCTCTTCATCAATTTCCATGGAAGATATTTTAGCAGGAGCGAGTGCACGCTGGATATACAATTTGCTGTTAGCGGTGTAGTTAATTACATCTATATTTTCATTCCTTAATTCGCGCACGATTCCATGAATACGCGCGCCTTTCACGCCCACGCACGCGCCTACCGGGTCAATACGGTCGTCGAAAGTCTCTACCGCCACTTTTGCGCGCTCACCGGGAATACGTGCGATTTTCTTGATTGCGATGAGTCCTTCTTTCACTTCGGGCACTTCCTGTTCAAAGAGTCGTTGGAGGAACAAAGGCGCCGTACGGCTAAGAATGATTTTGGGGTTCTGGTTTTTGTTGTCCACCTGTACAACGACGGCGCGAACCATTTCTCCTTTGCGGTAGAAGTCTGTCGGAATCTGGTTCTGTTTAGGCAGGTAGAGTTCGTTTCCATCCTCGTCCAGAAGGAGCATTTCCTTTTTCCAAACCTGATAGAGTTCGCCGGTTACCACTTGTCCGACCATCTCTTTGTACTTCTGATAGAGGCTCTCTTTCTGGAGTTCGAGAATCTTGGAAGCGAGCGTTTGACGGAGATTAAGAATCATACGTCTTCCGAACGATTGCATATCCACTTTGTCGGTTACCTCTTCTCCGACTTCAGCTTCGTCGTCCAAGAGCCGTGCGTCGCTGAGTGCAATTTGGGTTTCGGGATTAGCGACGTCGTCGTCCTCCATAACGAGACGGTTACGATAGATTTCGAGGTCGCCTTTGTCGGGATTGACGATTACGTCGTAGTTAGCGGCATTGCCGTACATTTTAGTAATAACGCTCGTGAACGAGTCTTTGAGCACATTGATAAAAGTCTGCTTATCAATGCGTTTGAAGTCCTTAAACTCCGAAAAAATGTCAATCAAGTTGATTGATTCCTGTTTGTTAGTTGCCATAAAAATATTTACGATTTAATCATTTACTATATTTTGTGATATTAGAATTTGAGGTCGTATTTGACGTATTTAGGTTCGTCGTACGTCCACGTTTTCGTAATGATTAGTGTCTCTTTGCGTTTTTTTCCATCGACTTTCACTTTTTCCTCAATATCCACGCTAAACGTATTTTCGTCCACAGAAACGAGTTGTCCTTTGAACTTTTTCCATTCATCCTTATCTCCTTTCGCGAGCACTTCGACGTCGTGTCCGAGGTTTTTCGTGAATTGCATTTTCGTTTTGAAAGGGTCAGTAAGACTGACAGATCCGACTTCGAGGGAATAATCGAGCGATAATTGTTCGAGTTTATCAACGAGGAATCTGTTCAGTTCCGCGCAAAAGTCCACATCCACACCGGTTAGTCTGTCCACTTCGACGAGAATATCACACGCGGGTGATACAGATAGCGTAACCAGCTCATAGTCTGTATCTTGGAGATACTCCTGAATCCATTTTTCGATAATCGACTTGTCCAATAAATTGCTTTCCATACCGTATTATTTTAAACGTGTGAGGAGACCTTTTCGGGTCCCCTCACTCCAAACACGCTGCAAAGATACAACTTTTTTTTGACATACGCAAATATTTGAACATAATTTTTCAAAATTTGCGTAAAAATCTTTGCAACAGAGGGTGTGCGACAGGGTTCGAACCTGCGAAATACCAGAACCACAATCTGGCGCCTTAGACCACTCGGCCACGCACACCATTTTCGAAAGCGGGTGCAAAGGTACTGCTTTTTTTTGAATTGCGCAAATTTTTTTGCATTTTTTTGCAAAATAATTGCATATATGCGATTTTTTTTGTACCTTTGCACGCGATTTTGTGGAAAGAAAGCGATGAATCGGTTTCAATTGGGGAAAATAGTGAAGTTTTTTTTGCATATTCACTACGATGTAAAAGTGAGCGGCGAAGAACTTCTGCGCGACGGAAAAGTACATTTGGTATTGCCGAATCATACGGCATATATAGACCCCTTGTTGCTGTTCAGCGAGGAATGGTGGTTGCCTATACGTCCGATGACGGACGAGTTGTTTATGCGTCACTGGTTTTACGGTCGTGTGCTACGTTTGGCTGATGCGATAGAGGTTCCGGACCTTGTGAAGGAGTCGAAATCGGAGAGCCGCGAGTCGAAAGCAGCGAGTGCCAGCCGTTTGAGCCGCATAGCGATAGACAGTTTGGCAGAAGGCAAGGAATTGTGCTTTTATCCGAGCGGTCATGTCAAGTTAGTGGATAAAGAGATTATCGGTAACAGGCGCATGGCGTACGAAGTATGCAAGGATTTACCTGCGGGCGTGCGCGTTATATTATGCAGAATGCGCGGATTAGAGAGTAGCCGCTGGTCTAAGTTGAAGCCGAAGGAATGGAAATGGCGACGTACGGTGACGATAGTCTTTGAGGATCATACGGAAGATGTGCGGATGTGGTCCAAGGACTTGGAGCGGCGAGAGTTCAATGCCAAGTTGGAGGAGTGGTATGATGGGAATTGAGAATTGAGAGTTGAGAATTGAGAATTGATAATGGAGAATTGATGGTTGAAAAATTAGACATTTTTGGTCGTTTGGGATCTCGGATTTATCTCGGCTTTATTTCGACTCGCTCTCGACTCGCTCTCGAGAAAGTCTCGAAAATGGGTTTAAATCTCTGATAATCTGCATAGTAAGCAAATAAAAATTGAACATTTGAAAAACAGGTAAAAACTATGATAACAATAGAACAATTAAAGGACGTTCAACAACGTGCGGACAAGCTGAAGAGTTATCTGCAAATAGACGAGAAACGTATTCAGTTGGAGGAAGAAGAGCTTCACACGCAAGCACCGGGTTTTTGGGATGATGCCAAGGCTGCAGAAGCCCAGATGCGCAAGGTGAAGAATATCAAGCGCTGGATAGAAGGGTATGAAGGCGTTCGTGCGGCAGTAGAGGAACTGAATCTCAGTTTCGAGTATTATAAGGAGGAACTGGTCACGGAAGAAGAGGTGGATGAAGCGTACGCAAAAGCGCTTCAGGAAGTGGAAGATTTAGAGATGAAGAACATGCTTTCGCACGAAGAAGACCAGATGCCGGCTGTATTGAAGATTGTGTCTGGAGCCGGCGGTACAGAGGCTCAGGACTGGGCTGAGCAACTGATGCGCATGTACCAGCGTTATTGCGAGAAACACGATTACAAAGTGACGATAGAGAACCTGCAGGAAGGCGATGAAGCAGGAATCAAGACTGTGACATTCAATATTGAAGGCGACATGGCTTACGGTTATCTGAAGAGCGAAAACGGCGTTCACCGTCTGGTTCGTGTGAGTCCGTACAATGCGCAAGGGAAGCGAATGACCAGTTTTGCCAGCGTTTTCGTAGTGCCGCTGATAGACGATACGATAGAAGTAGAAGTGAATCCTGCCGGATTGAGTTGGGATACATTCCGCAGTTCAGGCGCCGGCGGTCAGAACGTGAACAAAGTGGAATCCGGCGTGCGTTTGCACTACAAATTTGTCAATCCGTTGACGAATCAGCCGGACGAGATTGTGATAGAGAACACAGAGACTCGTGACCAGCCAAAGAACCGCGAAAACGCGTTGCGGCATTTACGCAGCCAACTATATGAATTGGAGTTGGAGAAACGTCGTCAAGCGCAAGCAAAAGTAGAGGCAGGCAAGAAAAAGATTGAATGGGGTTCGCAGATACGGAGTTACGTGTTTGACGACCGCCGCGTGAAAGACCACCGGACAAACTACCAGACGAGCAATGTGAATGCGGTCATGGACGGCGATATAGATGCGTTTATCAAAGCCTATCTGATGGAGTTTCCTGATTGAATGTTAAACCGTTAAGATGTTAAATTGTTAACACATATGAAAACCAGATTATTTACAGTTGCCCTATTGGCTATCAGTTGCGGATTGTCCGCGCAAAACGACAGTACAAAAGTAAAGAACGACAGTGTGGAGGGATGGAAATTCACCACGGTTGACAGTATAGGCATCACTCCCGTAAAGAACCAGAACCGCAGTTCGACGTGCTGGGCATTTTCAACCATCGGATTTTTGGAGTCGGAAGTTCTGAGAACGAAAGGCAAAGTGGTTGATTTGAGCGAGATGTTCGTTGTGAACAAAACGATGATGGACCGTGCTGTCTATTGCATCCGATTCTACAACCAGCCGGATTTTGCGCCCGGCGGAAGTGCCTATGATGTGCTGTATTGTTTAGACCATTACGGAATGGTTCCTCAAGAAGCGATGCCGGGAATCCGTTACGGTTGGTCGGCCAGCGACACATTGCCGGTACATAACGAGTTGGACCGTGTTGCGGGCGGTTACCTGAAAGCACTGAGCGGAATCAAGAAACTGAGTCCTGTATGGAAGAAAGGTCTGCAAGCCGTTTATGACACGTATTTGGGCAAGTGTCCTGAAGAGTTTGAATATGAAGGCAAGCGCTACACGCCGAAATCGTTTGCAGAGAGTTTGGGTCTGAAAGCGGATGATTATGTGTCTCTGACCAGTTTTACGCATCATCCGTTCTATGAGAAGTTCGCGTTGGAGGTTCCTGACAACTGGCGTATGGACCAGATGTACAATGTTCCGCTGGAGGATTTGATGCGCGTGATAGACCATGCTCTGGCAAACGGCTATACATTAGCCTGGGGCGCCGATGTAAGTGAATTAGGTTTTTCGCGCAAAGGTGTCGGTGTTGTTCCCGATGCTGACAAAGGCGCCGACCTGACAGGAAGCGACATGGCTCACTGGCTGGATATGAGTAACGACAAGAAGAAAGAGGAGTTAACGAAGAAGCCTTTGCCGGAGAAGGAGATTACGCAGCAAATGCGCCAAGAGGCGTTTGACAACTGGGAGACTACCGATGACCACGGTATGCAGATTTTCGGAACCGCCAAAGACCAAAACGGCAAGCGTTACTACATGATTAAGAACTCGTGGGGAACCGTACGCTCGGAATACAAAGGAATATGGTACATAAGCGAGGCATTCATGCAGTACAAAACACTAGATATTTTAGTACACAAGAACGCCATACCAAAAGATTTGAAGAAAAAATTAGGATTATGAAAAAGCTATTTTTGACACTTATCTGTCTTGGTTTGTGTGCATTGCTGCGCGCAGCCACCGTCACATACACAGCAGATGACACCTCTATTTTCCCGAATCCGGAGAGAGGTTTTATCACCATGTTAACCGGCTATCTGAGCCAGAGCAAGCCTTATGGTGTGAAAGGAAATGAAAGTGCTCTTTCCGCTCATGCCAACAATGACAAAGGCTCGATTGTGCTGGTACATTATTACCTGAAGAATTTCCGCTCGAATGCGACTTTGCCGGACGCCGTGCTGAACGGTTTTGACGAGGACATGCAGGTACTTCGCAGCAAGGGTATGAAGGCGATTATTCGTTTTTCCTATGCGGACCGCGACGAAGATGACACCGCGATAGATGCTCCGTTCGACATCGTTCAGAGCCATATCAACCAGTACAAAAGTCACTGGCAGGCTAACGCGGACGTAATTTTCTGTTTTCAGGCCGGCATCATAGGCGCTTGGGGCGAGTGGTACTACACCAGCAATTACGGCAATCACGTTACGACGATGAATAGTGCCCGCCGTCAAGTGGTGGATGCCCTGCTGGACGCTGTTCCGGCCGACCGCTGTATCCAGTTGCGCACGCCACTCTTCAAAACCAGTTATATAGGGAACACGGCTCCGTTGAATGCTTCAGAAGCGTGGAAGAACACACCCAAAGCCCGTTTGGGACACCATAACGACGCCTTCCTCTATCACGCGGACAATATGGGAACTTACACAGACACGGCAAAACAGAAACCGTATCTGGCCCAAGAGACGCTGTACGTGCCTATAGGCGGCGAGAGCGATATTACCAGTTCCAGCCAGGCTAAGACAGAGGCATCGCACGATGCAACCGTGGCCGAGATGAGTCGTCTTCACTGGACGTTCATTCAAAGCGGTTACTCGACCGTGGTAACAGACATGTGGCGCAAAAACGGCACATTTGACGAGCTGAACAGGAATATGGGCTACCGCTACCAGTTAGTCAGCGCTACCCTGCCCGACCAAGTATCTGCAGGCTCCCAAGCGGCCGTCCATATCCAAATCAAGAATGTGGGATATGCACCACTATACAACGAGCGGCCGGCTTATATCGTACTGAAGAACGGCCAGAATTCCGTGTTCAGGATTCAGTTGCAATCCGACCCGCGCACATGGCTTCCCAACGGCGTTGTGACCACCATCAACGAGCAAATAACCATTCCTGCGAACATTCCGTCCGGTACGTACCAGATGTACCTTTACCTGCCGGACAAATACGCCTCAATTGCAGACATCCCTGCATATTCCGTGCGTTTTGCGAACAACAATGTATGGGAGGCATCCACCGGCATGAACAAACTGAATGCCTCGGTCGTTGTGTCCGGCGGTTCAACGCCCGAACCTCCTCAGCCGCAAGAAGACGCCGTTCAACTGCCGGCTACGCTCAACAAATCGAACGTGTCGTCCTATAGCAGCGACATGACATGGTACAACAACGATTATTTCGATTTCGGTCCGGAGGATGCATCGAATCTTGACCGCTGGGCGGAATGGGATGTATTTCTGCGTTTCCCAGGCGAGTATCTGGTTTCAGCGACAGGCTATTATCCCAACGGACATGAATGGCAGATTGAGTTGCTCGACAACAATGCCGAGGCTTATCACTTGCCGCGCACATGGGCAGAGGGCGAAATGACCGAGGAAGGCGAAGGAGTATGGGATTTATCGGACGTAGAAAAAGGCACATACAAGCTGCGTGTGACCAATGTATTTGAATGGAGCCGCCCCAAACTACAAAGTGTGACACTCCAGTTCAACGGCGAATTGCCCTCCACGGAGCAAGTAGATGAGATTAAAGAATCCTTGAACGGCCAGGCATATGACCTTCTCGGACGCCCGGTGGATGAGAATTATCACGGCATCGTGATTCTGAACAACAAGAAACATATCCAATAACCGCGAGATGGCCGCAGAAGGAATATACAAAGACCGAGGGAGCAAGTTTTTGGCATTTGCAGAGCCGATAACTAACGAGGAGGAAGCCAAGAGCCGAGTGGCGTGGTACAAGAAGAAATACCACGATGCGCGGCATGTGTGCTATGCGTACCGGTTAGGTCCGAATCTGTGGCGCACAAAAGATGACGGCGAGCCTCACGGAACAGCAGGAGCACCTATTCTCCGCTCGATTGACGCACGCGGCTTGGACAATATTCTGGTAGTGGTGGTCCGCTATTTCGGCGGTACATTACTGGGAACAGGCGGTCTAATGGTTGCATACAGAGAGGCATCCAAGGCGGCATTGGAAAATGGCAAATGGTAATTGATGAAGGATAATTTCAAGGACATACGGGCATATCGTGTCGGATGGTTATTGACCATCTGCGATTTTCTGTTTGCGTTTCCTTTGTTGCAGATTTGGGCCAAGCGTACGACGAAAGGAATCCGTCTGGACTACCTCGGAGACCGCAAACAGATAGAGGAAGATATCCGACACGGTGCGTTCTTTATGACCAACCACCGCGATATCGTACTGGATTCGGCATGGCTGTCCCTGTTGCTGCGAATCCGCTATTTCATCCGTCCGTTCATCGGCATCGGAAACAATCTGTTTGCCTACAAATGGATTGAAGTGCTGGTTCGTTTCAACCGCTGCTTTGTGGTCAAACGCGGTGTGGGCGCTCATGCCCAATTAGAGAATGCCAAACAGCTATCGGCATATATCCGCAGTTTGCGCGACGAAGGAAAATCCATATGGCTAGCACAACGTGAAGGGCGCGCGAAAGACAGTAACGACCTTACACAAGCAAGTGTACTGCATATGCTGACATTAGGAAAAAATGATGCAGAAGGACAGAAAGATGATTTCTTCGAGAACGTCAAAGCTCTGAATATCTGTCCGGTAAGTATCAGTTATGAATATGACCCGTGCGATTACCTCAAAGCGCGCGAGATGCAGTTGAAGCGTGACAATCCCCGCTGGCGCAAAAGCAAAAAGGATGATGTAGAGTCGATGAGAACAGGTATCCGCGGCGAGAAAGGACATGTTGTGTACCGCCTCACGCCCAGTATCAATCCGGAAATTGATGCACTTTTAACGGCTCATCCGGAGGTTCGGAAACTGCCAAATCATGACCAGTTGCAGCTGGTTTGTGACATCATTGACAGACATATTCATTTGGGTTACGAGATTTTTGAGCGTGGCACAAATTTTGTGGACTACATCGAGAGTCGTTTGAGGCTGATTGATATTCCCGGCAAAGACGAATCGTTCTTGCGGGAGAAACTGATTGAAATGTATAATTATCCGGTGATTAATCATCGGAAATGTATAGAGTTAAGAGGTTAACAATTTGAGTTGAAATTATGAAGCAAGCAATTTTTCCGGGCAGTTTTGACCCGTTTACCCTTGGACATTACGACATTGTATGCCGTGGTTTGGAACTTTTTGACAAGATTATTATCGGTATCGGCCGTAATAGTACCAAACGCGAGACATTTCCTATACGCGAGCGCGAGGAGGCGATACGCAAAATATTCAAGGACGAACCGCGCGTGGAAGTGGCTATTTATGATTGTTTGACGGTGGATTTTGCCAAAGAGCAGAATGCACAGTTCATACTTCGCGGAATCCGCTGCGTGGAAGATTTTGAATATGAGCGCAATATGGCAGAAGCCAACAAACAATTAGGCGGAATCGAGACCATCATTCTCTATACCCGTCCGGAATACGCACATATCTCGTCCACTCTGGTTCGGGATTTGTATGCGTACGGGAAAGATGTGAGCAGTTTTGTGCCGAACAAACTGAGGTAAAGGCAAGTGAACCATTGACAAATGAAAATTAAACTTAACGTGCAAAACAAACGGAATATATTACTCATCGTCCTTTGCGCCCTGTTTATTTCGTCCTTAAGCGCCGGCGAGCGGGAGAAGACGACACGGGCAGACGAGTGTATGACGATTTTCAATGACGTGCTCCGGCAGGTGGATGTCAATTACGTTGATACGCTCAATTACGAGGATTTGACAGAGACGGCGATTAACGCCATGCTGCGCAAAATAGACCCATATACGGTTTATTACCCGAAGAAGAACGACCGCGACTTGCGGATGATGACCACCGGCAAGTACGGCGGAATCGGCAGTATTATCCAACAGCGTCCGAAACCCAGCAACAAGAGCCGGAGCACGAGAGAAAAAGTGGACAAAGATTCGCTTTGGACTTATGCCGTGAATCCCTATGAAGGCAAGCCGGCTCAGAAAGCAGGTGTGCAAGCGGGCGACCGGATTCTGTCGGTGGACGGCAAGAGTACGAAAGGACAAACCGTAAGCGAAGTCAGCAATAATCTGCGCGGCGTGCCGGGAACAACCGTCGTGCTGGAGTTGGAGCGGGAAGGTGTGGCTAAGCCTTTCAAAGTGGAAATCGTTCGCGAAGACATCCATCTTGACCCGGTAAACTATTTCACATGCTTCAAGTCGGACACACTGTCCGAGCCGGTGGGCTATATCGCTTTCGGCGAGTTCACGGACGGCTCGGCACAAGCCTTCAGCAATGCGTTGGACGAACTCTATTACAACCAGGGCGCGCGACGGCTGATAATTGACTTGCGCGGCAACGGAGGAGGAATCATCGACGAAGCGCTGCAAATCGTGAACTTGTTTGTTGAACGCGACCAACTGGTGGTTGAGACGCGCGGCAAAACGAGTCAGAGCAACCGGACTTACAAGACGCGCAATAATCCCCGTTACAAGGATTTGCCTTTAGTCGTGCTGGTGGACAAACATTCCGCTTCGGCAAGCGAGATTGTGTCCGGCTCGTTACAGGACCTCAAGCGGGCAACGATTATCGGCCAGCGGACGTTTGGAAAAGGTCTGGTACAAAACGTACGAAATGTGGCGTACGGAGGACACATCAAAGTGACCACCAGCAAGTATTACCTTCCTTCCGGACGTTGCATTCAGGCGATAGACTACAGCGAGCGCCAGAAAGGGCATGAACTCAAACGCGACACGGCAGGAGGTATTCTGCCGGATATCGTGCTGTCCGATTCAGGGAAAGTGGATATTACCTATTCGCTCTACATCAACCACTATTTCTTTGATTACGCCACGCGCTACCATCGTCTGCACGATTCGATAGCCAAGCCGGAACAATTCGAAGTGAGCGATGCAGAGATTGAGGATTTCTGCAACTGGCTGGAAGAGCGCGGATTCAAATACGAGACCGAGACAGGAAAGTTCTTTGAGGACATGATCAAAATGGCTCGTCACGAGGATATCGATTCGGCAACGATTGCGCAACTGGAAGCTATGGAACCGATGCTCCGGCCCGATTTCCGGGAGGCCGTTGCACGCAACAAAGAAGAGGTGAAACAACTGCTCGGAGCGGAAATCGTTTTGCGCTATTATTATCAGAAAGGCCAGGCGGCATTCCAAATCCGATTTGACGACGAAGTGAAGCGCGCCTTGCAGGAATTGAAATAAGACAAACAAAATTCTATTTATAACAATGAAAAAGACATTTCTAATGATTGCGTTGGTAGCAGCGGGAATGACTGCTACAGCACAGAACGAAACTTTGATGACCATTAACGGCAAAGCCGTGAGCGCAGAAGAGTTTGTGTACATTTACGAGAAAAACAACCAGGCAGGAGCCGTTGATCCGAAGACGATGGACGAGTATCTGGACATGTTTATCAATTTCAAACTGAAAGTGGCGGAAGCCGAAGCACAAGGAATTGACACGACCGAGAGTTTCAAGAAAGAGCTCAAGGGTTATCGTGCGCAGGCTACGCCAAAATACCTGCAGGACGAAGCGGCTATGGACAGTTTGGTAGAGATGAGCTGGCAGCATATGGCCAAAGACCGCCGCGCAGCGCATATCGCCATTCAATGTCCCGCCAGCGCTGACAGCGCAGCAGAGGCAGAGGCGCTTGCCAAGATTAATGAAGCTCGCGAACGCGTGACGACGGGCAAACTGATTACCGAAAAGAAGAAGGTGAAAGGCAAATTTGTTGAAAAGACCAGCCGCGGTCCGGTAGAGGCTTTTGATGCCGTAGCACGCGAGATTAGTACAGACCCGAACGTACAGGAAACAGGCGGCGAGTTGGGATGGATTACGCCGTTCAGATATGTTTATCCGCTGGAGGAGGCCGTTTATAACACGCCGGTGGGCGCTATCAGCGAAGTGTTCCGCACGCAATACGGTTTCCATATCGTGTTGGTAGAAGAAGAGCGCAACCATATCGAAGTGAAAGCAAGCCATATCATGAAGATGGTTCCTGCCGACAGTCTGGACGCCATCAAACGCGCACAAATAGACAGTATTGCACGCGTAGTGACTCCGGAGAACTTCGCAGAAGTAGCTCGCCGCGAATCGGAAGACCGTGGCAGCAGCACTCGCGGCGGAGACTTAGGTTGGTTTGGAAAAGGAATGATGGTG
>Ga0247610_10006964_pt1 | contig 11660 bp, 13 predicted proteins | sample 174DNAGHGhighgp2_FD_193483 | JGI IMG/M metagenome (GOLD analysis project Ga0247610, IMG submission 193483) | Sheep rumen microbial communities from Palmerston North, Manawatu-Wanganui, New Zealand - 1742 DNA GHGhigh gp2 | ecosystem: Host-associated > Mammals > Digestive system > Stomach > Rumen...
ACCAAAATCAATATGTGCTTTAGTTAATATTGATTCATACAATTTATCATAATAAGTTCTGGTAAGTGGAGAGTTTACATCTTCTAATATAGTAACAACTCTATCAAGTTCAATACCATAACTTGCTGATTCTTCAATATTAGAATTTTCTAATATTAGTCTTGCTGATTCTGATAAATAAGCGTTCTCACTTGTGATCATTATTACTGTTTTAACCTCCTTTCTTAATTAGTGTAGTCCTGTCACCATACGACCAATTTCTTTGCTAAGATTAGTTCTAACTAAGTTATTTTCTCTTTCAAGTGTATCAAGAGCAAATAACTGATATGCTTTATCTCCATCATACATAGCATACATCGTTCCAGCAGGATCATCAATGATAATAAGACCCATTAAAAATAGAGTATCTATAAGTCTTGATGCTACTCTATCATCTTTTAAATCTATTGCAAAATTATCTTTAATGTAATCAACTTCTTCTGATGTAATTACTAATGTAGAATTAGGAACTAACATATGAGGAACTGTTAGATTAGAAACACCAATCTTCTTACCTTTAAGTCGTTTTAATGTACCAAAGAAAGGAGTCTTTCCTCTGGAAACTGCAGTTGCATCTGCTTTAATATCACTAATATTTAAAATCATATCTTTAATAAGTGATATTTCACCAGTGGTCCATTTAAGGAATTTAAATGCAAGATTTTTATTATTTAAAGCCCTTACAATATTTTCAATCATATCATCTGAATCAATTGGATGAATGACTGTCTTAATACCAATAATAATATCAATATATTGTACAAATTCTTTTTGATCATTTAAAGCTATAAGTCTAACTTCTATTCCATATGGAAGCATATCATTTGATCTTTTTACATCTCTATCTGTAAGTCTAGGAGCTCTTCCAGCATTTGATATAGAGGCCATATTAGAACGCCTCTTATCTTCAGCATTTTTCTTAGCTGCATTCATAACAGATGATACAAGTTCACTTTCGTCGGTATCTTCCTGATAGATAGATTCAAGTGGCTTTAAATTAAACTCAGACATATACTCTCTAAGTAAATCTTTATTAGTATTATTTAAAGAAGAAACAGTTGCTTCACTAATAAAAATGCCATAAGATTTATCTGCATTCATGTAAAGTCTGTAAGATCCGTCATAAACAGACTCCATATATCTATTCATATCATCAGATACATTTTCTACTGATTCAATAGAAAGATTTTGATGAATTCTCTTAAGATAAGATAAAGGAGTTGGATCAATTGTAATATCAAACATAGAATTCATTGAAAGCCATGTTTGTGTAAATGTAGCATATACTTTATCTAAAGTTCTTGCCACTGTATTTGCTGTATTATTAGGCACAGTTTTAGATATTAAGCAAGGGAACTGGAATGTTGCATCTTTAGCACCTTTAGCAATTGAACGTGTATTAAGCTTAACTGAATTAGCTTGTGATACAAGTTCCGGACCCTTACGAATAATACTCATAATATCATTAGCATTCATAATTCGCTTATCCTTTCGAAAATTTTAGTATTAAGACTTTGTTTTTTAAAATGGTATATTATTCAGTAAATGTCTATATTTCAATCCTTCTTTTTTTTGTATTTAAACGTTATAAATTTCAATTATATAATATTATAATGTAAATAATAAACTTATAGGAAAGGTTAGGTAAAAAATTATGACAGACGAAAGAAGACTTGAACTAATCGCAAAAATTCAGTCGGCAAATCCGACAATTGATCCAGAAAAGATGAATTATCTTATTGATCATTGGGATGATTCTGATGAATATAGGGACGCTGGGTCAATTAAGAGTATCGACGATATGAAGAGAATTTATAAAGACGTTGATATGACTAGGTACAATAAGTACCTGGAAGAAAAAGAAATAATAAGATCTGCTATTAAATCTTATTATGAATTTGAAAGTGTAAGAATTTCTATTGGTAATAGAATCGTTGCATCTTTTAATATTCAAAATGGCCAGACTCCTTCTTCTAAGAAGGAGGAAATGAACGATGATGCTTTAAAACAAATAAAGTTATTTGAGTTAGAGTATCGTAGGATAACAGATGCTTATGTTGAAAATAAGCAGCTTATTAAAAATATCATCAAGAAAAACCAGGGATCTGGCACTAGCCTTAAGCTCACTCATATACGTAATATGTCTGATTACTATATGATAGATGCATATGTTGGAATTCTCGAAAAGGAGGAAAATCTTAAGAAAGTCGTAGAATTATATCTTAGGGAAATTCCAATTTATACTGAGTTTCTGGCTGGTGTTAAAGGCTGTGGTACTTTAATGAGTGGTGTTATCATCACATACTTTGATATTTATAAGGCTAAATATAAATCTAGCTTTATTAAGTATGCTGGCATTGATACCTACTATGATGAGGATAAGGGTAAGTATGTCGGGACCACTAAAGCACATACAGTAATGGTTGACTATATTGATAAGAATGGTGAAACTAAAACTAAAAATTCAATTACATATCAACCATTCTTAAAGACAAAGCTGCTTGGTGTACTTACTGGATCATTTATTAAGAGTGGATCAGATTATGCTACTCCATATTATGAGTACAAAAATAGGAAACTTAATGATCCAAGAATGAAGGATGAACCACTTGCTCATATAGATAAGATGGCTAAGAGATATATGCTTAAAATATTCCTTAGTGATCTATTTGTTAAGTGGAAAGAAATAGAAGGCCTTCCTGTTCCTGTATCATATGAGGAAAGATTCCTTGGAATAGCTCCTCATAAGTTTGATCCACTTGCTGACTATAAGGCTTCACATCCAGAACAGTTTAAAGCAAAGAAGTAATAAATTTATAGATGCGGTATTAATATCATAGATTTAATTATATTAATACCGCATTAATTAATGTATTTAGATTGTATATATACTTTAGAATTGTAAATGTATTTTATCTTAATATAACTTTTGAAATATATAATGAAATTTGTAGTTGGAATAAACTTTAAAAAATAAAATGTTGTTTAGATTGTATATATACTTTATAGTCGGTAATGTATTTCAACAGGGAATACCTTTAAATGTTTCTAATGTGTTTAGATATATAATAAACTTTGTATATGATAATGTATTACAGTCTATAAATATAACTAGAAAGGATAAATGTATTTAGATGCAAAATATCATTAAAGGAGAATAATGCATTTAAGTCTTACATAAACTTGGTCCTGGATAATGTATTTAAGCAGATTATAAACTTTGTGTAGTATAATATATTTAATAAAAGAATATTAATTGGATTGCATAATGTATTTAAGTATAAAATAAATTTTAAGTTGTTTAATGTATTCGAATACTAAATAAACTTGACTCTGAATAATGTATTTAAATATGAAATAAACTTCAATACTTTTAATGTATTTAAAGAAAAAATATTAATCTAGCATCATAATGTATTTAAGCATGAAATAAACTTTAAGTTCTTTAATGTGTTCGAATAATAAATAAACTTAGTTCTGAATAATGTATTCCGATGAAAAAATATTAATCTAATGATATAATGTATTTAACGAAAAAAAATATTAATTTGATATCATAAATGTATTTTGATAAGGTATAAACTTTAAATCTCGTAATGTATTTTAATATCAAATAAATTTTTAATATTATAATGTATTCATGTGGATGATATTCTTTTACATATATAAATGTATTCTCCAGCAAGATAACATTAGAACCAGTTAATGTATTATTACTATTAATATCTTTCGGGAAAAGTAATGTAGTAGAGATAGTTATATCATTATAGGATAATATTGTATTAAAATAATATATAACATTTTTGGGAAAAAATGTATTTAAGGATGAAATAAAATTTCGATAAACAAATGTATTTGATGATATAATATACTTTTTGTTATTAAATGTATTTAAGCAACAAATAAACTTTAAAATCATTAATGTATTTAAACAACATAAATCATTTCGGGATTGGAATGTGTATTCATACAGATGATAAACTTTTAATTGTATAATGTATTTAGAGAAAACATAACTTCTAACCAATTTAATGTATTTTTGATAAGGTATAAAATTAGAAATAGTTAATGTATTTAAGCAATAAATAAACTTTGAACTATTTAATGTATTTTAGTAGTATATAAACTTCAGTGTTAGCAAATGTAACTACATTAGAGAATAGACTTATATAAGTCTATTCTTTATATTTAAGTAAATTATCAATTTTTAATTATATAATATTATGGTGATACAAGAAACTCAACAAAGAAAGGTACGAGGTATAAGAAATGAAGAAAGAAACAATTAAATTAGTAAAAAAAGTTAAGGAAATTAATGATGCTGCATTAATTATTAGCGGCAGCATGCTGGCACTGGGTGTTTCTACAAAGGCACCCGAAAAAGTACTAAAGGTATTATCAGGGACTTTTGTAATGTCCTTGGCAACAACCTTTGTTACATCGGGAATAATTTTCTTCGGGTCAGAGCCGAAGGAAGTTACTATTCCTGTTGATGATGTTGAGGATCTGGATCAGGAGTTTGAAGATGATTTGGATCCAGAACCTACACCAGAGTCAGAGCCCAAGTCTGTAACAGAGCAGGCTTAAAGGTGAGCATTTCAATAGCAGGGCCTATAATATTTATAGGTTCTTGTGATTTTGAATGCCTATACCTTTCTTTAGCCAGAATAGTAAATATCTGAATTTTAGATATATACTATTCTGGTGACAAAACAAAAAAAGGTATAAGGCAAAAAATATACCATAAATTACCCATAGAAAGGAGGATAAGAGAACTATGGGAAAAGTAAAGAATATTATGAAACTGGGCGCTGCTATCTGTGCAGGTGCCCTTGGTATTGAGATCGGAGGCCTGGGAGCAGGAATGCTCTATGATGATGTTATTTTCATCACAGGACAGGCCAAGCCTGATGTTTTCTGTGAAGTAGGGTTCCTTGGCACAACGAAGTATTATGCCAAGGATGCGTACTCATCTAACATAGCTAGGGTGAAGTACGACAAGAAAACCAAGAAATTTCGTGCTGTAAACAATAAGCAGCCTAAGATCAAGAATCTGTAAGGAGTATAAAGAATGAAAATAAGTAGAAAAATAATTGTCATAATCATGGGCTCTGTATTTGGAGGATTCATGGCATTCAAGGGAGCAAGAGCAGCTCTCGCTGAACCCGAGACATGGGATGATGACGATTTCATTGACGAGATATTCCCAGATGAGGAATCCGAAAACAAGGAGGCTGAGGCTAAGGCCGAAGCTTAATACAACTGAATATTGAAAAATAAGGAGCCTCAGGGCTCTTTATTTTTTATATTAAAAAACAAATCCTTAATATACTTAAGAAAGGAATAATACTATGAACTATAAATTCTTTTTTATTTCAGCAGAGCTTAGTAAAAAAGATCCTACTACTGTAGGATATGCATATGCAAAACAACATGAGTCAGATTGGGTAAGTGGATCATCTGGACTTAATGGAAATATCACAACAGGTGTTTCTAAAGGAATTGATAATGTAATATATGATAATAAGGCATATCAGATTAATAAACTTTATTTTGATATTAGTACTGATACTGTCCTTGTTATATGTGTTGAATCTGTACTTGGTTGTGATGTTAAAGAAACTTTTAATGATTAATTATTATATACAACAAATAATTAAGTTATAAAGATTGGTAGACACACCGTCTTAATTAACCTCCTACTTGTGTTTGTAGCTAAGATGATGAATGTATAGATGGTACTTGCCAGCCATCTATACATTCATTATTACCTATTTTTAATTTTTAATTATACATTATTATTATAGAAAAATAAGAAAGGAAGATTTAAAGAAAGGTATGAAAAAAAGAATTGTAACATTATTATTGGGAGCACTAATTTTATTTGGGGTATCTACTAAGTCATTTGCATATGACTTTGACTCAGCATATTATGCTAGAAAATACCCAGATGTAGTTGCAGCTGTTGGTGATAGTTATGATGCACTTTATAATCATTATATTACTCACGGCATCTATGAAGGAAGATATGTTTCTCAGGAGGAAGAATCATATTACTTTGAAAATAATCTTACTAAATATGTAGAAAAACCTACACCTACTACTGTAGAAAATGATACTGCAGTTACTACACCTAAGGAAGAAACTAAACAAGAAGAGTTTACTCCTATAGAGATTATTCCAGTATTTGATACATATGTAGATGTAGATATTACTAATCAGGTTGTAACATATTTTGAGGATAAGGTTGTTAAAATGCAGTGTCCATGTGTATCAGGACTTGCTAATGGAGAACGTGATACACCAACTGGAACTTTTAAAATACTTACAAAAATGCCTGGTAAGAGACTTATTGGCCCTACATGGGATTGTTGGGTAAATAGATGGATGAGATTCACAGAAGATAGCTGTGGCCTACATGATGCATCTTGGAGATCTAGTTTTGGAGGAGAGATATATAAAACTAATGGATCACATGGATGTGTTAACTTACCAAAAGATAGTGCATATGAACTTTATGATTATGTAAAGGTTGGAACCACTGTATATGTACATTAATTTATAAAGAAAGGAATTAGGATAGTTATGAAGGTAAAAGCATTACTTAAAGCAGCAACTAAATCTAAGAAAATAATATTTGGTGATGATTATACATCATCTAATATTATTTTAATTGATGGGGTATTTACTCCTTACCGTAAAGCAAGAGAGGATAAACGTAAAGTAGATTCTTTCTTTGTAAGAACTAATAGAACAGATGGATTTGAATTTAATATTAATACAGTATATATTAAAGAAAAGACATCAGATGCAGTTTATAATCCTAAAAAGAATAAAAAGAAAAAGAAAGATAAGGGAAATAAATAATGTCAGATAATGAATCTAATAAAAATATAAAAAGAGGTCCTCTTGAACCTGGTATTGATGCTACATTAGTATATGTTCAAGATGAGTCATCTAAAGATAAGGATGCTAATAAAGATAAATGATAGCTGATATAATAATATTATACATATTAATAGGAATGGTAATAACATCTGGATATATGAAATTAATATTTAAAGTACTTAGAGCACGTAGAGTCAAATCTAAATATATGCAAATATTATATGTTATTATAATCGTATTAATATGGCCATCTATTATAATACATTTTAAAAGATAAAAATAATATAATAACAGTATAGGTTATTACCTATACTGTTATTATCTATTTAAATAATATATTAAATTCTAATCTCAAGAGATTTCCTTAGTTTGAATATATTCTATAAATTATATGGAGATCTTTGGAAAGAGTAAGGTATTCAACTGGAATACATAATTTACTAAATAATCTTACATCTCTATAATCACCATAAGGTTGAGCTGTACCTGAAGAAGAATCGTCTACATATTCACCAGTAAGAAGTGCTATAGTATTAATTCTTGTTCTATCTTCCTGCTCAAGATTAATAAACCATTCTTTTATATCATGTTTAGTTACTTTTAGAATAATCTCAGTAAATGATTCAATTGAATTAAGTCCTGCTGAATTATCCCATACATCGGCTGGATCAACCATTGTTTCTTCTTCTACATCTTCACCAGTTTTCCATATATGTTTGATAACTGGTTCTGATTCAAATCTCTTATAGTAATAAGAAATAATCCCATCTTCATTTACTTTTTTACCAAAATATTTTTTTCTATCTATCTCTGAGAGAGTTTCTGCTGTATATCTAAATGGTATTAAAGTACCAGTTACAGTAAGACCATCTGTATTTACTCTTGAAAGAGTAATATCTTTTTCATTATAAGATACAGGATAAACAGATACGTCATTTTCAGCGTGACCAGTAATACCAACAGCAAAAAGCTGACAGAAATTACCGTATCTATATACAATAGTTCTTTCTCCATTAGGAGTTAAATACGTCTCAGTGGGTGCTCCTGAATCAGGCATTGAACCAATTCCATCCATTTCATGAAGAGTAGGAATAGGAATCTGAGTACCTGGTATACTAAATACATCTTCAAGGACTCTTTGAGCACCAGGAAGTACTACCATGTTAGTTGATTTTGTAAATGGGCATCCTGGAGCAAATGATGATTTACCATATGGATTATAAATAAGATCTCCATTACTACAAAGTATTTCAGTCTTTGCCCATACACCATGGCTAGCACCAATATTACATTTATCTTTATTAGATATATGCTCTTTTAAACTAATCGTTCTATCCATCTTAATAGATTCCTTTCTTTACAATGTTAAAACCTTGTTTTTACTATTTAAAATTACTCATATGATATTAATGCAGTATCTCTAAGTCTATGCTTAGTAGATGGTTTATCTGATACTGAATATGATACATTATAATCTACAAAGTCCATTAGCTTAAGAGTTTTATCAGGTATTAATATCTTCTTTAAGTAGTTATATAAATCATATTTATCTGTAAGATTTATAGGGTCTTTAAATAAAATATCAGAGTAATGCATAAATCTATCATATACTGGTATTTTATCTTTAAGATACAAATTTATAATAGCGTATACAACATCAGAATATGCTAGATGAATAAATTCTCTAGTTTCAATGATTTTACGTATATAATGAATAAGATCATATAATTTTACTAAGTTTTCATTTTTTAAATCAACTATAAGTATTATATCAAATGATATAAGCTCAGTTGTATATGATTTAAAGAACTTAATAAATTTTATTAGAAGTTCTTGCAGTGGTGTAGTTGTATCACCAAGAAGATATAGATAATCTATATTATCTATTACAGTTTCAAGTCTAGATATCATATGATTGAGATAGAAATATACTTTCTCATCTCTTGTATCAGTATTATCTACATTAGTTCCTGACAGATAATCATACTTTATATATACTGGATAATGGAAATCATTGTCATCTATAAATTCACCAGCATTAGCAGCTTCAATAAATTCATCATATGAAATATCATTCTCACTATAAAAAGTAACATAATGTCTTTCAATATCAATATCAAAATCTTCTAATGTATAATTTTTAGTAGTAAGTGGTTTAAGTTTTTGTGAATTTATATCAGAAGTAAAGTCCCAATATGTATAAGTATGCTTATATGTATCAATATCAAAACTATCTTCAGATAATCCATGCTCAGCACAGTATATATGATAATATCTTAAATACTGTAATTGATATGATTCTATAAGTCTTCTATATTGACCTTCTTTTGTTACAAAATCATTGTACTGTTCAACCGTATCAGTCTCAAACATCGCATTATACAAAGTCGGATTCTTATAGTACAAATACTCAAAATAATTATGAGCAGTTCTAGTGGTTGAATCGATATTAATATTAAAAATATCTCTAACTTCTTTTGTATAAAATATTGCTCTAGATAATGCTCTGAGTCTTCTATAGACTCTTCTATCTTTAGTTTCAGTAATCTTATAATCAATAAATTTATGAAATGCTTTAATATCACTCATAAGTTCATTAAATGCTTTTTGTTTTTCTTCAGCTGTATATGTATCTGGTATTGTAAGAATATTGATATATGACTTTATTTCTTCAACTTCTGATGGACTAAGTAGTTGATATAATCTTACCATTTTATCAATTACATAATCACCAAGCTTTACATCAGGAATCTTCTTTTGAACATCTGAATATTTTGCCATCTTATTTGGATCAAAATCAACAAAATCATCTGGAACAACTTTAACAGCTTTCTTATTAAGCCACCAAGATTTCTCCCAATCTGGTTCCATCAAATATTCAAAATTAAATGAAAATGTATCTACTAGATAATCGTCTCCAGCATCTATATTTGTCATATAATCAAGATAAGATACAATGTCAGTAGGAAGAGTAAGTATCTCTCCAGTTAAATGATGCTTACAAGATGTCAAGCATATCATTGCAATTATTACATCAAATATAGGAACTTGCATATTTCCAGTTATCTTTGGAAGAGTTACTCTAAGTTCTTTAATTTCATCTTCTTTCTTAATTATAGTTTTAAGAAGCATGAGATTATCATACATTAAATTTGTAAGCTTATATGATATTGATACACCAAGATATTTTGATTCTACATAGTTATATGCTGTTTCGTATACCATATTATTTAAGTTAGAATCTTTAATCCAAAATGGATCTGCTTCTGTAATTTCATCATATGGAACATTATTAAGATCTATATTAAATGAATTTACAAAGTTATCTTCTTTAAGCTCTTCTCTATGAAAATAGATATTATACATAGCATCAGAGTCTGGTTTTACTTCAACTTCACCAGTATCATTATTAAATACATTTTTATATTTAATAATTGGAACTCCATATTGATCAAGTTTAGGTTCTTTGGATAAGAAATATTTGTATATATTAAAATTATTTGTAAATCCAAGAACCTCAGCTATATTATACAAACCCTTATCAGTAGCTTTTGCTTGAATAAATCTATTTAAATTTTGACAAATTCTAGTCTGAGTGTACTCATCAAGATCAAGATTATATGGTACACCATATGCTTGATACAAAAGTCTTACAGCATAAATATCAAAGAACTCTCTATTTACAGTAAGCTGTAACTGTTTAACAACTACTTGCTGTAATGTCATTACCATTATACACATAGCAATAAATCTATCATAATTATCTATGAATGATCTAAAGTCTCGTATAAATACAACATCCATGAAATATTGTCTACACTGCTCATATATCTGTACAAATTGATGATACACTAGGTATTTAATATTTCCAATTGGAAATTGAAGTATTTGAAAGTTCTTTGCTTCTCTTGCTGATATAAGTGATATACGGTTTGATCCTGTATATTTAAGATATGGTATATCTGGATTAGCAGCACGAAGAGAATCTAGATATCCACTACCCTCAAGTATTGATATATAATCATCACCAAGATTTTCTTTTATGTTATTATAATAGTCTTGTATTAGATGTATTGGTACTCTATCAGTATATAGATTTGGTACATTATACTTCTCAGCAACACTCTCAGGTACATAAAATACATTAAATGGATCAACGTAAAACCTATTATTTTCATCTGTAGCAAGTTTAGTATCATCATTTGGATCTACAACAAAATCTGGATAACCATTTAACATTCTATAATAGTTATTGATTTCTACATAGTTATCTACTACTCGTTGCCTTCTTATATTCAAAAGACCTTCTCTATACTGAGCTGGAACTATCTCATTATTACCACGCATAGCTTCGGTTATAATATCAGAGTCAGTAAGTCCAACTGCAATATAATCTTCATATAAATAATCATAATAATTTAAAAAATTATCTCGTTTATAATACGAATCTAAATATTCATCACCCTTTTGTTTAGCATTACCTCTTTCATTCGCTTCTGCAATATAGCTATATTTAATAGTTACATTTTTAAGAATTTCTACAAATTCATTATAGACATTACTCATTGGGTTTAGAATATCAGTTCTGTCATGTGTAGCCAAGGAGATTCCCCCTTTCTATTAAATTCTCATTAAGAAAATGTCTTACATTTTAGATTTAATGCTACATTATTTTAATTTTAAAGATAGATAGAGGAATTAATTATGTATAGTATTTTTAATAAATATTCGGA
>Ga0247610_10006966_pt1 | contig 11657 bp, 6 predicted proteins | sample 174DNAGHGhighgp2_FD_193483 | JGI IMG/M metagenome (GOLD analysis project Ga0247610, IMG submission 193483) | Sheep rumen microbial communities from Palmerston North, Manawatu-Wanganui, New Zealand - 1742 DNA GHGhigh gp2 | ecosystem: Host-associated > Mammals > Digestive system > Stomach > Rumen ...
AGAATAGTTCCTGTTAATTCACAAGGAATAGAAGTAACATGTGATACTTTTACTTCACCAAGTAAATCTTTAACAGTAGTTTCTTTATAATCTTTGTTTCTATGTGCTCTATTAAATCCAATATAAGCTGCTACTGTAGTACAGAATAAACCTACTCCAATAACTAACATCATTTTTTCTTTGAAAATAAATGTTGCTCCTGCTGTTAATAATACAAATATAATAGGTAATGCTTTGATTAATAATTCAATGAAGAAATCATCAACATAACTTTCTGGTTTTTCTAAATCAAATACAATATATGGTCTTTGATGGAATTCTTCACTACGTTTAGATATAGCAATTAATCTTCTAGAAATTAATGGGTGTGTTGAATTAAATTGGAACCATAATGCCCATGGATTCCACATTTCCCATTTCATAGCATTCTTAATATTATCTTCTGAAATATTATTATTTGAATCTGTACATGAAACAACTAATGATTTGGATGCACTTGAATCAAATATTCCAAGTGCATTCTTTTTATTAATATCATGTTTTCCTTTTGTTTCAGATGTACTTAAACCAAAACCTATTTTAACAAGAGCACTTGCTAAAGAATTTGGATTTTTAGTTTCTTCTAAAGAAAATTCATCTGCATAGTATTCTCTTGTTCTAGATAACCATAATATAATATATTGGCTAATTAAATATAAAATATATGCTATCCAACCAAGAACTTCTGCTTTATTATTATCATTATTGCTACTATTGTTTCTTCTAGCAAATATTTCATAAATTGCATATAAAACAAGTGGTACTACTTGGACAGCAGTCATAAATAACATATCGTAATGAACAACATGTCCTAATTCATGAGCTACTACTGCTTTTACTTCATCTTCCGTTAATAACTCATAAATACCTCTAGTAATAACTATTCTTGCATCATTTTTAGTTCTACCATATGTGAATGCATTAGGTCCACCATCATCAATTACAGCAACACGTGGATTCTTCATATTATACTTTTTGCATTCATCAAATAAGAATGATTTTAAATATTCTGGCAATTTAGCATTAAAATCTGCTTTATAGAATAATCTCATTGTAATATCTGTTATCCATGGAGATATTAAAAATTGAATAAACAGTATAATAATACCTACTGTAATTCCAAACATTACTTCTCCACCTAATAGTTTAACAACTAATATTACAATACCTGCTAATAAACCATATAAGCAAGTCATTGTAAGTAATGAAATTCCTAATAATTTACTTTTCATATTTCCTCCTATTTATTAAATAATTCATTACTATCTAAAACAATAGTAACTGGTCCATCATTATATATTTCAACTTTCATATCAGCACCAAATATTCCTGTTTCAACAATAACATATTCTCTTAATTTTTCATTAAATATGTCATATAACTTAGTTGCATCAGTAGGATTCAATGCTTCTGTAAAAGATGGACGTCTTCCCTCTTTACAATTTGCATATAAAGTAAATTGACTAATACTTAATATACTTCCATTAACATCAAGAATACTTAAATTTATTTTACCTTGATCATCTTCAAATATTCTTAAATTAACTATTTTATTAACCATTTTATCAATAATGGCTTCATTATCACCTTCTGTAAATCCAACAAGTACTACATAACCATGATCTATTTCACCATTAACTTTTCCATCAATTGTAACTTTACTCTTTTTACTTCTTTGAATTACTACTCTCATTAGATAAATATCCTTTCTACTTCTCTAACATTACTTATTGTTTTAACTTCATCTAAGAAATTAGTAAGTGATGATATATTTTTAACTTTTAAACTCATATCATAAAATAATTCTTTATTTCTATTAATTAGATTAATTGAATCAACAATTATATCTGATTTAGTAGCAAGTGTAATAATTCTAAGTAAAATATCACTAACATCTTCTACATAAACTTTTACTTTAGCAGAATATCTATTATCTAAATTTTCTTCCCACTCTGCATCTATTATTCTTTCACTATTCAAATCAATATTAGGACATTTTTTAGAGTGTATTTTAACCCCATATCCACGAGTTATATATCCCACTATATCTTCTCCATATACAGGATTACAACATGTTGCTAAAGTAGATAAAATATCTGTAGAACCTGCTATTATTACACCAGTAGAATTCTTACCAGATTTCTTTGGTAATTGTCTAACTTTAGGTTTTTCTTCTTTTACTTCAAGTTTACCAAGTAATGTAGATGGTAATACTTTTAATGTTGCCACTGAGAAATATATATCATCTAAATTATCTAATTTATATGCTTTACATAATTTATCTATATTTTCATCAGTAAATAATTCATTAAGATCAACATTTCTCTTCTTGCATTCATTAACTAGCATTTCATGACCAGTAGCTATGTATTTTTCTCTTTCTTTTTTATAGAAATATGCTTTAATTCTACTTTTAGCAGAATCAGTTTTAACTATCTTTAACCATCCTTTTGATGGAGCATGTCCTTTTTGAGTTATTAATTCAACTAAATCTCCATCTTGAAGTTCATAGTCTAATTTAACCATCTTTCTATTTACTAAAGCACCTGTAGTTGTATTACCAACTTCACTATGTATCTTATATGCAAAATCTATTGGAGTTGCTCCACTAGGAAGTTCTATAATATCTCCCTTAGGAGTATAAACATATATTTCACTTCTTTTTAATTCATCTTTGATATTAACAAAGAAATCCATATTTTGTTCTATATCATTTACTTCTACAAGAACTCTAAATTGTTCTAATATCTTATCTAAATTATTTTTAACACTACCATCAGTTTTTTCTTTATAACTCCAGTGAGATGCTACACCTTTTTCGGCAATCTCATCCATTTCATAAGTTCTGACTTGTATTTCATATATTCTTTTATCTTCACCAAATACAGTTGTATGTAAACTTTGATATAAATTTGGTTTAGGATTAGCAATATAATCTTTAAATCTATTTGGTATTGGTGAATATCTAGCTTGTACTAAACCTACTACTCTATAACAATCTTCAACTGTATCAACTAGTACTCTTATACCAAGTAAATCATATATATCATCCCATGATTTACCATTTTTTAATTTATTATATATACCACGAACAGATTTAACACGAGAAACCATTTCATATTTAATATTATGATCATTTAATATTTGCATGATTTCATATTTCATTTTTGATAATGATTTTTCTAATTCTGTTTTAGATGAATTAATCTTTTCAAGTATTTTGTTATACTCTACAGGATCAGTATATTGAAGACATAAATCTTCCATTTCACTTTTCATCTTTTTCATACCAAGTCTATGTGCTATTGGTATATAAATATTTTGTGTTTCATCAATTATATATTGTTGATGAACTGGATCATGAACTTTAAGTGTTCTTAAATTGTGAAGTCTATCAGCAAACTTAATAAATAAAGTTGCTGGGTTTTCAGAAAGACCTACTATTATTCTTCTATATTTTTCAGGATTATTAATTTTAAATGTTTGTTTTAAATTACTAATTTTTGTTATAGAAGATACTATATCAGCAGCATCTTTTCCAAACATTTCTTCTATTTCTTCATAAGTCATTTTCTTTAAAGAAATAGCTTCATGTATTAAAGCACATCCTATTGTTTCTGAATCCATTTTTAAAGAAGCTAAAATATAAGCTACATTGATAGGATGAAGAATATAATCATCACCTGTTATTCTTTTCATCCCAGCATATATTATTTTAGCTTGTTCATAACACCTATCAATATAATCTATATATTCAGGTTCCATATATGATTTTAATAGGTCTTTTAATTCATTATAATCGTGATCTTTTATGATTATCACATCCCTTAATCATTAATACCTTTAATTTTTAATTCTTGAGGACCATCCTCATCATCTTCATCAGGTCTATTCATAGATTTACTTTCTAAAGCCATCCATACTCTAGGACCAATTAATAATGATGAAATTGTTCCGGCAATTAAACCAATTAATATTGCTATATTAAATGTAAATATATCATTTAAACCTACACATAATAATGTAATAACACTAACTATTGTAGTAATACTTGTCCATAAGTTTCTATTAAATGTAGATGAACTAGATTTATTAATTAAATCTTCTAATTCGTCATAACTTAATTTCTTTTTATTATGATATATTTTCTTTCTATTATCTCTTATTCTATCAAATACAACTATTGTATCATTAATTGAGTAACCTATTATTGTAAGAAGCGCTGCCACTAAAATAAAGTCTACACTAATATTTGCTAATGCAAATATAGCAAGTATTATTAATACATCATGTAATAACATTAATATACCTGTTATAGCATAATTAAAGTTAAATCTAATTATCATATATATTACTATTGCAATCATAGCATATATTAATGAATAAATAGCATTCTTAGTTAAACTCTCTGTAACAAGAGTACTAATTTCACTAGATGATGACTCTATTCCTAATCCTAATAATTCATCTTTAACAGCTATTTCATCATCTTCTTCTAATATATCATTTAAAATGATATAACCTTCTTTATTAGTTCCTACATAATAGTCATAATCTCTTACATCGTAATCTTTAACTACTTCTTTTACTTTATCAAAATCTATATCTTTTTCACTAGATAATCCTATATTAGTACCACCTGTGAAATCAACTCCAAAATTAAATCCTCTAACTATTACAAAAGCTATACCTACTGCTATTATTGAAACAGAAATAATTGCAGGTACTCTTGCTTTCTTAACATAATCAAGTTCTGCATGACCTCTAATTTTTCCAAATAATGCACTTTGTTTTTCATTAAAGAATTTTGAATTAACTGCCATACTTAATAATAAACGATATAATAAAACAGCAGCAAATACAGTTACAAATATAGTAATAATTAACATAGTAGCAAATCCTTTAACAGATGATTCACCAAATATATATAAAACTATACCTGCTATTAATGTAGTAATATTAGCATCTACTATTGCTACTAAACTACTCTTAATACCTTCTTTATATGATTGACTTAATTTACTATTTTTATATAATTCATCTTTAATTCTTTCATTAGAAATAATAATTGAATCTACAGCCATTCCAATACCAAGAACTAAAGCTGCTATACCAGTTAGTGTTAAAACACCATCTACTGCATTAAATATTACAAATACAAGTAATGCGTATACAAATAAACATACACTACCTATTAATCCACTAACTCTATATTTAAATATTAATATAAGTGAAATAAGTACAAATGTAATTAATCCAGCAAGACCTGTTTTAGAAATAGTTTCTGCTCCAAAAGAAGGAGATACACTTCTTGGTGTTGCTTCTTCTACTAATTTAGTAGGAAGAGAACCACTATTTATTAAATCAGCTAAATATTGAGCTTGATCTTTTGTAAAGTTTCCTGTTATAACAACATTCTTACTATTTAATCCTTCATTAACATATGCAGCTGAAATACACTTCATATCAGTACATGCTTCATCACCATAGTCTTCTACTCTTTGTTTATATGAATCTACACCTTCTTCAAAATCTAACCAAGTGATCATTAAATTATCACCAGTATTAGCACGAGCTGCTATTTCTTTAGTAGCATCATAAAATTTAGATGTATCTTTTATATCTAATTTAACTTGATATGTAAAAATTTGTCCTTTAGCAGATGTATTTTGTTCAATAGTTGCTCTATTTCCAAGAACATCACTTGTTAATAATAATTTATCATCTACATCTCTAAAAGATAATACTGCTGTTGTACTAATTCTTTGACGAGCTTCATCTTCATTAGATACTCCAGGTAATTGAATTCTAATTAAATTATCTCCTTCAAAATTAATAACAGGTTCTGAAACACCTAATGTATCTATTCTATTAACAATAGCATTATAAGTATTTTTTAAATCTGTTTCATCTACAGTACTATTTTCTTCAAGAGGTTCTATTCTATATAAAATTTCAAATCCACCTTGTAAATCAATACCATATGATATATTTTTTAATGTTGGTTTTATAGCATAAGCACCAGCCACTAAAATAACAATAATAACTAATAATAATTTGTATACTTTCTTCATGTTTCCTCCACTACTTCTTTCTAGATTCTAATATTTTATTTGATACATACTCATCTATTTTTTCATTTTCTGCAAATAAAATATCACTTACCATATCACTTAATTCCAACTCTTTTTTATCTTTCCAAATGTTATCAATTAAATATAACCATACATCTTTATTAGATATATGTTTCATACCTAATTTTTTTAATTCAACGCATTTAGAATATAAAGCAGGTTCTACTCTTTTATATAGTTCTTCTATATTTTTAAACTCTATACTTTCATTATTCATAAATGCCTCCTAACCATATTAATTATACTATGAATAGTACTAAAAAGAAACCATTAATTATATAAAAGACTAGTTCACTAATTTTCTTTTGTATGATAAAATATATATAGTATGGAAGGTATTAGATATGGAATACATTAAGGTAAATTCTTTAGATGAAATTAAAAATGGTGGACCTGGTGCCTATGTTATTGATTATGCTAGAAACCAACGTTATGTAGTAATTGTTGGTAAAAATGTTAATAGTAATTCTGGTGTAATGCTTAATGGACACTGTGGTGGTGGTAGAAGTCAAGTATTAGAACTCACTACTCCACAAGATAATGCTATTGAAGTAATTCTTGAATCACCAAGAGGTGGTAATGGATATGAACCAAATGATTGGAGAACTGTTACTCCTCAATTCATGAGAGAATTAAATCAAACATTCAATTTAAATCCTAATAACACTTCAGTATCTGGTGCTAGTTATAGTGCAGAAATGTCAGTTAAATATGCTGCTAATTTAGCACAAACAACTGGAGCAAAAAATTTCTGTGCAACTATTATTGAATCATCTTGGAGCGCTCCAGTAAGATTAACTGCTGAAGAAAAACAAGCATTAATAGATAATAATGTCACTCTTTTGAATTTTTATCAAATAGATAGTAGAAGTGTATATAAACATATGCCTGATTTAGAAGGTGTTCATGTTTTAGATGTTAAAGTAAGAGCAACAAACGCATCTAGTTCTGATAGACATATTCTTCCATATTATTTGTTTATGGAAGGTGGAGGAAATAAATTATGTAGTGGTGAATTTAATTTTAAAGATTTACCTACTTCATATAATTATTATGGTAGAAAATTAGAATTAGAATATCTTTTTACAGAACATTATGTTGATGAAAATGGTAATTATGTTTCAAGAACTCTAACTTTAGATGAAGCACAAAAATTAATTGAAGAAAATGGACCTTCTAATATAAATTCACTTTATGAAAAATCTGATAGTTTATCAGAATTTGCCAAAAACTTTAATGGTACTGGAGATACTCTAGCATCTAATCTTTCATATGTTAGTAATGCTATGAGTGATATAAAATCTAAAATAACTGAACATACAGATATAAATTATACTGGTACTGGAGAAGCAAATATAGTTGGTACTCTTTATAAAGCATCTAACTATTATGGTGCAGTTACTAATGTATTATATGGAAATCTTAGTGCCGAAACAGAAGCTGTTTATGCAATAGCAAATGCAATATTTAAAATGGATGGTGCTGCAGCTGTAATAGCAGAATCTAAGCTAACTTCTAATATGCAAAACTTATTTAGTTCAAGTAATCCAACAGTTTCTTCTGCTTTAAATGAACTTAAAAATACTTCAGAGAGTTTATTTGATACAGCAAAGAATGCTGTTACTGCAAATGGAAGATATGATGAGTTAACTAGTATTCTTGGTAATAAAGCTGAAGCTGGTAATGTTGGAAAAGTAAGTATAACTTCTTTAGAAAGTGCTATTAATTCAATAGTACCAAACTTAGAAAATGAAATTAATAAAGCTACTAATATTAGATCTGGTGTAAATGATTTTATTTCTAATATTGGTTCTAGTAATATATTACAAGGAGAAACTTGGAACGCAGTTAAAACTAATATGGAAAATTATTCTAATCTATTAGATTGTAATGTTAAAGCTGCAACATTTATTTCAGATACAATTAAATTTGCCATGGGAATGGTAGTTAAATATATTGAAGATGCTAATGATACTCTTAAGAAAGCTGGTACTACGGAATTTGGAGCAGGAACTCAATTAAATGAAATAGATGATTCTAAATTACCTGCTTTAGAAGAAGAATTAACAAAATTACAAAAAGAAATAGATAATCTATCTGAAAAAGTTACTACTTTAGAAAATTCAAGACAAATAGTTGAAGATAAAAAGCAAAATGATGAGGGTGAATGGATAGTTATTGGATCTCATCAAGAACCATCAGAAGAAGAAATACAAGGATATAGAGATCAACTTAAAAAAGTACAAGATACAAAAGATATATTAGATGCTTATGCTGGTATATTAAGAGGATTTGCTCCTTTAGTAGCGCAAGCACAAGATATAATAAATGATGCTATTTCACAAGTTAAGAGCTCTTATGAAAATCCAACAATAGATACAAAAGGAAATCAAACATTTAATAGTGATTTCAAATTAGACTTCTCTGCTTATGGAATAGATACAAACACAGATTATAAGAAAGTTATAGATGATTATTATGCAAAATTAAATCCTCCTAAACCAACAATAGATGATGTACTTGCTTTAGATGCTAAGGAGCCTGATCCAGTTGGAACTAAAACACCCGAGAAAACAGGATATACTGGCACTCCAGGATCACCAAGTGTTCCTTCACCAGATCCAACGACTCCTACAACACAAGCTCCTACTGAAGCTCAAACAGAAGCACCTACGAGTACTCCTACTGAACCAGAAACAACACCTGTTACTGAACCTGAAACAGTACCTCAAACCGAGCCTGAAACTGTTCCATATACAATACCAGTAACAGAACCTCAAACAGATGTAATTGTAGAACAAAAAACAGTTCCTCAAACTGAAATAGTTAAAGAAGAACCAAAGATTCAAAAAACATCTACTGGTGGTGGCTCAAGTAAAAAACCAAAAACTTCTAATATAGATCCAATTGAGAATCCAAGTGAACCAGTAATTATTGAAAATAATGAAGAAATTATTACTGAACCATTTGTTGAACCAATAGTTGAACCTGCTCAAGAAGAATATCTTGAACCAGAGATTCCTACTGAAATAAATGTAGAAGTACAAGAAGAAGTTATTGAAACTCCACAACCTAAGAAAAGTAATGGAGTTAAAACTATGGGAATTGCTGCTGGTGTTGGTTTAGCTGTTGGAGCAAGTGCTCTTGGAGCTCATGCTATTATGAAAAATAAAGAGAATGAAGAATCTGATGAAGATTATGGTTATGATAAATAAAAAAGAATAGTTACCTATTCTTTTTATTTGCATTTAATAATACAATAATTATCAAAATTTAATTTACTAATTATTTTACAAGCATCTTCATAATTCAAATTAATAATATCTGAATATTCTTTATAATTTATATATCCATCTATAAATAAAGACATACATATATTATATTCAATATCTTCTATACTATCAAAATCTGTTATATAAGCTTTTAAATATATTTTCTTTTTTCTTTCAAAATCTTCTTTTGTTATTTTAATATTTTTTATATCTTTTAAAACTTGTTTAATGAACTTATCAGCATCCTTACATTCAGCAGTTACACATAATACTAAATAATCATCAACTATTGAAACATTATATCCCCCACCAAAAAATAATTCATTCATTTTATATTTTTCAAACAATTTACTAGTTGGAGAAATATAACAAGATAATATAATGTCTAAATAATATCTTAATATATTATCATCATTTATTCCTAATAAATCTTTTTTAATTTTAAAACCAATTCTTACTTTTTCACTTTCAACATCTTTAATAATTTCTTCATACTTTTTATTAACTTCAACTGGTTCTTTCTCTGTTATTAAAGATGGTATTTCTTTTTTAATTGGTTTATATTTATTAATTTCTTTTTTAATAACATTTAAACATTCTTTAGTATCAAAATCTCCACATACTATTATAAATGTATTATTTGGTATATAAAAATCATTATATATTTTATTTAAACTATTAGATGTTATCTTTTCTATATCTTTTCTTTCACCTACTGTTGTATTTCTAACATATGATTTAGAAAATAGATTTTTAAACATTAATTCATGCATATGTACATTTATTCTATCTTTATACATATCTATTTCTTCACCAATAATACCTTTTTCTTCATCAACATTTTTATCATTAATATTAGTATTATAAAATATATCTAATAATATTCTTATATTTTCATAAATATCTTTACTACCAAATAAATTATAATTTGTTCCATAACTATTAGTCCATGCATTAGCAAAACTACCTAATTCTTTTAATTTACTAGAAAATCTTTCGTTTTCAGATATAGCCATTACTTTATGTTCTAAGAAATGAGCACTACCAGGTATTACTTCGTTTTCTTCATTACCTACTTCATATTTTAATACTCTAGAACCATATTTAACTGAAATAGTAATATAAAAATTCTTAGTCTTTTTAGTAGGATACATATATATTTCTAAACCATTATCTAAAGTTTCTTTATATATGCTTTCATCCACTTTTTCAAATGTATATTTTTTCATATTACTCATCCCCTTTCATATAAAATATAACACTTAAATGTATTTTATTATTAAGGGCTATTATTTCATCTAAAGTAACATTATTAATATTTTTTCTTAATTCTTCTACATCTTCAACTATATCAAATTGTTCAAAATAATAATGATTTATTTGACCATATATATCATCATAAAAAGAATTAATATAAATATTAGTAGCTTCTTTTGCTTGATTAATATATTTATTTATAACATTTTTATCTTTCATTAATTCCATTGCTTCAAGAATTCTTTTTTTAGCTTCTTCATAATTAGTTTTATTAATACCAGAATATATTGTTAAAGAAGGACTATATTTATTAAATCCTGATCCAATACTATAACATAAAGAATATTTTTCTCTAACATAATTAAATAATAATGAATCACTCATACTACCTAATATTAAATTATATAATCTTATAACATGAGTTCTTTCATGATAAGTTAAATCTTTTAATCTATATCCTAAATATAATTTAGATTGTTTAAATTTAGTTACTTTAGTTTTTTCTATTAACTTATCACTATATTTATGATTTATATAAAAATCTAGTTTTTTATTATTTCCTTTAATATTACCAAATTTATTACTAACTTTATCAACTATTGAATTAGCATTTTCTCCATAAATAATAATATCTATTTTGTATTCACCAGTAAATAGAGTTTTATAGTATTCATATAATGATTCATTAGTAATACTCTCTATTTCTTCTACATCAGGAACATATTTTTCCATAATAGTTCCTTTATACATAATAGAATCATATATCATAGTTGCATACTCATTAGGATTATCTTTAATAGATTTAATACTATTAACATAATCTTTTTTCAATATATTAAATGTTTCTTCATTAAAATGATTACTTTTTACATTTGGATTAAATACTATTTCATATAAGAAATCTAATGATTCATCTAAAAATTTATCTTCTGTATATTTTGGATTTAACATTTGA
>Ga0247610_10006967_pt1 | contig 11654 bp, 8 predicted proteins | sample 174DNAGHGhighgp2_FD_193483 | JGI IMG/M metagenome (GOLD analysis project Ga0247610, IMG submission 193483) | Sheep rumen microbial communities from Palmerston North, Manawatu-Wanganui, New Zealand - 1742 DNA GHGhigh gp2 | ecosystem: Host-associated > Mammals > Digestive system > Stomach > Rumen ...
TACGCAACGCATAATCGATATTGACTTTTTTGGCGCAACGCAACTCCTTCAAATCTATTTTATCCGTCAGTTCGTGCGGAACCTCGCGCGCATTCATTCCGGCCGGAATATTTTTATGAATAAACTCGTCCAATTTTTTGAGGTCAATATCGCGCTCTTTCAACCGATAGGTCGCCATTCCGCAACCGATGTCCACACCCACCAAATTCGGCACTATTTTATCTTTCACCGTCATGGTGGTCCCGATGGTGCAACCCTTACCGGCGTGCACATCCGGCATAATTCTGATTTGGCATCCTTCGGCAAATTCCGAATTACACAGCACCTGAATTTGTTCCAACGAAGCATCTTCAATGGTGTCGGCAAAAATCTTTGCCATATTGAATTTGCCCTGCACCTCTTTCATCTGCGCCTCCCCTTATTACCTCAGCGTTCGCGTGTGTCGTTTCGAGTTGCCACATTATAGGCAACAGCCGCTTTTACCTCATCTAAACTGACACCCCACTCGGAGAGATGATACTTCTTAACCAGTTCATCTCCACAAATAATCTTCCCGCTAATTTCTTGCGGCAAGGCATCAAATTCCTTTAATTCGGGACAATCGCTTAAGTTGAGATTACCCTCTATACTCTGTGCAATTCCTTTTAATGACTTAAGTCGATGATTGCTTACCAAATCAACATTTTCACCAATCTTTTCCGGCATTCCTTCCAACGAAGTAATTAACGTATCACACACGGAAAAATATCCCGTTACACATTTTGGCGAACCGTTCAAAGAGGTAATCTTATTACCTGAGCATTCAAAACTTCCGTTCAACACAATATGCGACAAATTCGGTAATTCTTTCGTACCGTGCGGAATATAAATATCTCCGTTATAAACAAATCCGTCCGGTTGTTCGAAAAGATTATAATATTTTCCGTCTTGTTTAACCATAAACAGCGTATTCTGCTTATTGCTTACCAAAACATCTCCTTTTATATCAGTCGGAACATCACTCATATTTTCAATTTCGATATTAACAGCCGTCAAATTGCGGCCAATTATCGGTAAGTTATCCAACTTTTCAATCGGGTTACCGCTGATATCCAAATCTTTGACATGGGAAACAATTCCGCGCAAATCTTTCAAATTATTTTCCGAAACATCGTAATCACCCAACACCTGTGCCGGAGAGCCATACAAATCCGACAATTTATTGCCGTGGCAATAAAAGCCACCCTTGACAACTAAATTTGAAAAATCCGGTAATTTTTCAAAACCCATATCGGAAACATCTAAATTTCCGTTCAAAACAAGTTTTTTATCCTTCGGCAAATTATATAAGTCATAATACTTTCCGCTGCATTTTATCAGCCCGATATTCTTGGCATCTCCGTCAATTTCCAGTTTTTTCCTTATCACAAACTCCTGCACATACGGTCGATATTTAGCAACCGGCGCTTTATCCTGTTTGCCTTTACATTGCTCGATTCTTTTACCGCGCACTTCAAAAGTGGCATGCGGTTCGCCGTTTTCGTCGCGCAACGAATAAATTTTAACCGTTTTATTTTTTAATTCCTCATCATATATCCCTTTGCCGACACAATGCCCCATATATTCGCTCTCAAAATCGAGTGCTTCCGGCGTTGTCAGTTGCACCACATACATGCCGTCGGCCAAATCCATCGCCGGCTTGGTACCCTTAAGCGATTCTTCATATAGTTCGGCATCATATTTTTTGAATTTGCTGCCGATAGCAATATTTTCGTGCCACTTTTGCGCCAGTTTCAAAACTTTATTAAAACTGTCATATTCGCTGTTCGTTTTAAGATAATCTATGCGGATTCGCGGCTTTTCCTGATTTTTATTACCTTTGGCATTCGGATTTTTTTCATATTTCTTTTGCGTATCTTTAGCCCGCGCTATAATTTTGTTAACATAACTTTCACCGACAGAATACATAAAATCACGCACCATAATAATTTTATCCTTTGTTGAATCCGATATTCTGTCCGCCTTAAAACGATACACCGACTCGCCCTTATCCATACAATTCCGCACCCACGTCGGTAAATCCCCGTCCACAACATTAACCAACGGCAAAAAGCGCATGGTTTGCGGGGTTTTGGTACTCATATACGGCTTTAACGTGTATTTAGTCCATTGAAACAACATTGAGCGCACAATTTCGTCTTTGTGTTGTTGTACAAATTCAACACTGTTAAAATTACCGCTCGAGAATATCTCCATATCTTGTCCGCGATATACCACGTCTTTGATATAGTTATCCAAGTCTTCGATATTAAGAATATTTTCCGCCATTACCGTTCTCCTCTAATAGTTTCTGATAATTCCCGAAAGTACACCTTGTATTTTTACCCGATTCGCTTCCAACGTTTTGGTTTTATATTCCTTATTGCACGGCACCAGTTGCACATATTCTTCGCCTTTTTTAAGCACCTTGAGCGTTGCTTCCTGATTATCGATTAATGCCACCACAATTTTACCGTTGTCAGCCTGATTTTGCTTTTTGATAATGGCGGTATCGCCATCCAAAATACCGGCTTCAATCATCGAGTTACCCTCAACTTTCAGGGCATAAAACTGTCCCTTATCCACCATATTGAAAGGCACGGCTATCGTTTCTGTTTCATCAGCCAACGCCTCAATCGGTTGACCGGCGGCTATTTTGCCGTAAAACGGAATCTGCACCATACCGTTCTGAATAGCCTGCTCACGCTTTTTTTCTTCATCAATAATCGCCTGCGGCTTGAAACGCGGCATCCGCACCACCTCCATGGCACGCGCCTTATGCGGCAAACGGCGGATAAAGTTGCGTTCTTCCAAAGAAGTTATCAAAGCGTGAATGCCCGATTTTGATTTAAGCCCGATGGCATCTTTCATCTCATCAAACGACGGACATTGTCCGGTTTCGCGATTAACTTTATTGATAAACATAAGTAAATTATATTGTTTTTCTGTCAGCATCGACAAACTCCCGTTAAAATTTGTTCTATTTTAGTTCTGTAAAATTTTAAAAGTCAAGCACAATTTTAGCCCGCAATAAAAAATCTATCCGTCATAAATTTTCAATGGACTAAAGCCAAAATATGTGTTATATTATCTTCCGAGGTAAAAATGGATAAAAAAGATTATATATGGCTGACACGCAACACGGAAATCGACAATGTCTGTGACATTTTTGAAGACTGCAATCGTGAACCTATCATTTTAAAGCTGTTTCGTAAATCACATCTGCCGAAACTTAAGACAATTTTTGCTGACCATGATGTTGAAATATATGAAGATAAACAAGAAAACTTCTATGTAGAAGTGTCCGACCTGACCATATCCGGTTTTTGTGAGATTGCCATGCAATGCAACTCCGATTTAATCTATAAAAGAAACCAACCTTACTACATTCCGACCAATCGTAATATTCTTATAAATTATTTTTGGCATAAAAGCGCTCAGCAACTTTCAGCTTTAAGTCCGCAGAAAAAATTGGATATATTGTTTGCCCTTGAACCCGACAGCTATGTCGGCGAAAAAAAACATTCTTCGGCGCTGAACAAACAATCCGATAAATTAAATGCTTTGCTTGATTTACCGATTCCGCAAGCCTTTTGGGAACGCGAACAGCGTAAAATTCGTTTGATTGCCGCTAAAATCGCCACAATTCCGAACATTAAAGAAAAACTCGAAAATTTTGCCGAACTTGATCGTCTTACGCAACAAAAATTATTGAAACACACCGCCGCCATAACGGCTCATTACAGCGGCATCCAAACTCCCAAACTTTTTTTGGTATCGCAAAAGGAAATGCGGCAATTGGCCGGAAGCGGCTGGAAGAAAACGGATGCCATCAACATCGAAAAGGATATTTATATCGCCAAATCATGGTTAAAGAAACAAAGCGGCATACGCTGTCTGGCCTTGGCTTGGCACGAAACCAATCATGTTGCCATGTCATTCGGAGATTATTCACAATTTGCCCTAATGGAAGACATTATGAACCCGCGCTTGCAATATACGGGTGATGTTAATGATTCATATATCATGTATCCGCAAGAAAAAATCAATTATGCGCTCGAAAAACAATTTATTGAAGAATGCGTTGCCCGCACAGGCATTAAAAAGCTCGGCAATACCTATGCACCATCTGCGGAATTTGATGTTGCCACGCAATATATTGCCCGTTCTTTACAGAAAAAATATTGATTTTAAAATTTTTTTTCATTTTTTTGCATTTTTTATCTGGATTTACCCTCAAAAATGTGATATATTCATCTTGTTTCACACTTAACAATTTTTATTTTAGGAGCAATTATGAGTATTAAAAAATTACCATCATTGACGTTTAACGCCGGAGAATATGTTGTTTATCCGACACATGGTGTCGGTAAGGTATCCGATATTACCAAACAAACCATCGCCGGTACGGAATTAGAAATGTTGGTCGTCAACTTTGATAAAGACAAAATGACCCTGCGGATTCCGACGGCAAAGATTCCGAATGTCGGCTTGCGCAAAATTTCGGACAATAAAACTATGGAAGAAGCTTTTAATACTCTCAGAGGAAAAGCCAGAATCCGTAAGATTATGTGGTCACGTCGGGCTCAGGAATATGAAAACAAAATCAATTCCGGCAATCCGGTGGCTATTGCCGAAGTTATCAGAGATTTGTATCGCAGTGAAAACATTGCGGACCAATCTTACAGCGAACGCCAGATATACGAGCAAGCTGTTGACCGCTTGGCCAACGAGGTTTCGGTATACAGTAATTGCTCGCTTGAAGATGCCAACAAAAAACTGAATGATATTTTATCAAAAGAAAAAATCGTGTAATTTTCTCCTTTTTTACCGCTTTATCTGATGATACAACATCTTCAAAATAAAAATCCCTGTTACGCTTGTAACAGGGATTTTTATTGAAAAAACGTATTAATTACTTAACAGCTTTCTTCAAAACAGCGCCGGCCTTAAAGCGCGGAGCCTTAGATGCAGGAATTTTGATTTCTTTGCCGGTTGCCGGGTTGTGACCCTTGCGAGCAGCACGCTTAGCTACATCAAATGTACCAAAACCGGTAATTTGAATGGAAACGCCTTTTTTCAAAGACTTTGTAATAACAGCAATAGCAGCATTTACAACTTGTGCAGCAGCAACTTTAGATGCGCCAGCTTCTTTGGCAACGGCATCAACGAATTCAGTTTTATTCATTTTATTTCCTTTCTCTAACGTTAAAGTAGAGGCAAACAACCACCTCTGCCTATAGTGTGAACAGTATTTTTGCCAAATGTCAAATAAAATAGCGCATTAGTCACAAAAAAAATGCAATTTTCGGCATAAAATAGGCCTTCAAACGATTTTTTTGCAGATTTTGTTTTACTTTTTAAATTAAATGAGTTAAATATTATGTGTCTTAAACCAAAATCAGAAAGGAAAAAGATGAAAGTTTTTTATACTCTTTGCGTAATAATCGCTGTTTTCATTTCCGGTTTCTTTGCCGGTTATGTTTATTCGGAACAGATGGGTTCCCGAGTTGCTGTGGTAGATATTGCTAAAGTTGTGGCAAGCTCTGCTCAGGTGCAAAATCTCAAAGCCGAACAAGATGCTCAAAATGCAGAATTGGTTCAATGGATTCAAAATGCTCAAAACTCGGTTAACGAAGAAAAAGATCAGGAAAAGAAAGAAAAATTGGCTCAGAAGTTAAACGAAGAACTTAATTCCAAGCGCAACGTTTATGCTCAGCATTATATTTCTGCCTTGCAAACCGTTGAGCAAAATATCAACTCCACCATTGCTGATGAAGCTCATAAGAAAGGCTATAAATTTATTATTGCCAAAGGTATGATTCTCGGCGGCGGTGACGATATTACCGATGATATCATTAAAGTTGTAAAATAATTTTACACACACTTTATATATAAGGACGCGGTGCAAACCGTGTCCTTTTTTGTGTGATTTTAATTAGTCACTCATACAAAAAAGGATTCCTCATACAAAGGAATCCTTTTCATATTGGCACAGCCTTACCAAAACTCGGATAGAGCGGCGATTGCGACGTGAAATTTTTGACGCCGTGTACAAGGTAGTACACAAAAAAGGATTCCCAAGTAAGGGAATCCTTTTCATATTGGCACAGCCTTGCTAAAACTCGGATAGCGTGGCGATTGCGATGTGAAATTTTTGACGACGTGTACAAGGTAGTACACAAGGAAAAAATTTCCAAGCAATCGCCCGCTAGACGAGTTTTAATTAAGCGGCTTTGTTTACTTTGTGCTCCTTCTGAGTTCTTCCAAACTTAACCGCAGCTTGAGCGGCAGCCAAACGAGCTACCGGTACGCGGAACGGCGAGCAGGAAACATAGTCCAAACCGCATTGTTGGAAGAATTCAATGGATTTCGGGTCACCACCGTGTTCACCGCAAACGCCCAAGAGCAATTCCGGATTCGTTTCACGACCGTATTCACAAGCACGTTTAACCAATTTGCCCACACCTTCAACATCGATGGATGCAAACGGATCGGCAACATAAATGCCTTTAGAACGATAGCAATCCAAGATAGCACCGGTATCATCACGGCTCATACCCAAAGTGGTTTGCGTCAAATCGTTGGTACCGAAACCGAAGAACGCAGCAGAAGCGGCAATTTCTTCAGCCATCAAAGCGGCACGCGGCAATTCAATCATCGTACCTACTTCATATTCAATAGACTTGCCTTTTTCGGCGAAAATCTTTTGAGCAGTTGTATCAATGATGTTCTTCACGATATCCAATTCTTTTTTGGAGCCGATGAGCGGAACTTCGATTTCCGGAATAACTTTTACGCCCTCATCGCGGCATTCCATAGCTGCCTCGAGAATAGCACGGGTTTGCATTTCGCAAATTTCCGGATAGGTAACAGCCAAACGACAACCGCGGTGACCGAGCATCGGGTTCATTTCGTGCAAAGAGTTGGAACGATTCTTGACTTCAGCCAAGGTTTTGCCCATTTTATCTGCCAATTCTTGCATTTCGGCATCGGTATGCGGCAAAAATTCATGAAGCGGCGGATCGAGCAAACGAATAACTACCGGATAGCCGTTCATGGTACGATACAATTCTTTGAAGTCTTCTTTTTGATACGGCAACAAACGAGCCAAAGCAGCTCTGCGGCCTTCTTCGTTATCGGAAAGAATCATGGTGCGCATATCGGAAATACGTTTAGCGTCAAAGAACATGTGTTCGGTACGAGCCAAACCGATACCTTCGGCACCGAATTCAAGAGCCTGTTTGGCATCAGCCGGAGTTTCGGCATTGGCACGAACATGCATGGTGCGAATTTCATCAACCCACTTCATAAAGCGACCGAAGTTGCCGGAGTTGGTATCAGCCTTAACCGTCGGAATTTTACCTTCGATAATCTGACCTTTACCGCCGTCCAAAGATACCCAATCGCCTTCTTTAATGCAAGAACCGGACTTGGTTGTCATGGTCTTGGAAGCGTAGTCAATGGTAATGTCGGTAGAACCGGAAACGCACGGAGTACCCATACCGCGAGCCACAACGGCTGCGTGAGAGGTCATACCGCCGCGTGCGGTAATAACACCTTGAGAAGCATGCATACCGCCGATATCTTCCGGCGAAGTTTCGTTACGGATAAGGATAACTTTTTCACCTTTGGCAGCCCAAGCTTCAGCATCTTCGGCGCAGAATACAGCACGACCGACGGCAGCACCAGGAGATGCCGGCAAACCGGTAGCGATAACTTTCTTTTCAGCCTTCGGGTCCAACATCGGGTGCAAAAGCTGGTCTAACTGGTCGGCACCAACGCGCATAATAGCTTCTTCTTTGGTAATCAAACCTTCATCAAACATTTCAACCGCCATTCTTACGGCAGCAGCAGCGGTTCTCTTACCGTTGCGGCATTGCAACATCCACAATTTACCGTGTTCGATGGTGAATTCCATATCCTGCATATCTTTGTAGTGAGCTTCCAAAGCGTTGCGAACATCTACCAACTGCTTATACAGATTCGGCCACAATTCTTCCAAAGAGTTGCCTTCGCCCTTAGAGCTCATCGGTTGCGGAGTACGAATACCGGCCACAACGTCTTCGCCTTGAGCATTCACGAGATATTCACCATAATACTTGTTTTCACCGGTAGCCGGATCGCGCGAGAAGCAAACGCCGGTTGCGGAATCGTTACCGGCATTACCGAACACCATGGTTTGTACGTTACAAGCAGTACCCCAGTCACCCGGAATATTGTTCAGCTTACGATAGGTAATGGCACGAGCCACATTCCAAGAACCGAATACGGCACCGATACCGAGCCACAACTGTTCCCACGGATCTTGCGGAACGACTTTGCCCAATTTTTGACCGATTTGTTTATATTGATTTACCAATTCCTTCAAATCTTCGGTAGTCAAATCCGTATCAGACTTATAGCCTTTGGATTTTTTCATAGCTTCAAGTGCGCCTTCGTATTCATCAAGGTCGGCCCCCAAAACCACATCGGAGAACATTTGAATAAAACGACGATAAGAGTCGTAAGCAAATCTTTCGTTGCCGGAAGTTTGTGCCAAACCCTTAACGCTTTCGTCATTCAAGCCGAGGTTCAAAACGGTATCCATCATGCCCGGCATAGAAATTCTGGCGCCGGAACGAACCGAGAACAACAGCGGATTGCTGTTATCGCCGAACTTTTTGCCCATGATGGCTTCAACGCCGGCAACCGCAGCCTTAACCTGATCTTTCAGGTCAGCCGGATAAGTTTTGTTGTTGGCATAGTAGTATGTACAAACTTCTGTTGTAACCGTAAATCCCGGAGGAACCGGCAAACCGACCTTGTTCATTTCCGCAAGGTTGGCACCTTTACCGCCGAGGAGGTTACGCATATTGGCATCGCCTTCGGCTTTGCCGTTTCCAAATGTATAAACCCATTTACTCATAATGTGTTAAGCTCCTGTTAGCTATATTTGTTAAAACGAAGTTTCGGCTCAAAAAGAACCGGAACTAAAATCAAAAAAACTTTAATTTGCGTTGAATTTATATCACAAAATCACAATGTTCAAGCAAAATCTTTGCTTTGAACGTAAAAAAATGGTTAATTTTTCGACACTTGTAAAAATATATGTCAAACTCGTCGTTTTGTCGTTGTTTTACAACAAAAAAACACCTCGTCCGCAAAGACAAAGGTGTTTTTAATCAAATAGGCATACGCTTGTTTAAGCGGCCTTATTTTTGTTTGATTCCGGAGTTGCCGTTTCATTCAAAAAACCGAGTTTTTCCTCGACTTCCCAAATTACGCGCAACGCAGCCAAAGCCTGTTCGCCGTTTACCCGCGGAGTTGCTTCGCCGTTGACGCACTTGATAAAGTGATTAAGTTCGGCCAAAAGCGGCTGATTGGTCGGAATAAACAGCTGTTCCACACTGCCTTTCAAACCGTAATTCATCCATTCCGGAATTTCTTCCTGATTAACAAACGGCATACGTCCTTGTGAATGAACATTAATGCTTTGGTTGATAAAATCCATATCGATATAGTTGGTATCGGTCGTAACCGTCAGAGTGCGCACACGAGACTGCGTAATGCGGCTGGCTGTAATATTGGCGGTCGCGCCGTTGGCAAATTCCAATAAAGCCGTAATATAGTCCTTACCGAGCGGACTTTCCTTAGTTTTTACCGAAGCGGTTTGTACATTAATTACCGGCGACTGCACCAGAGATTGAATAACTTCCACATCGTGAATCATTAAATCCATTGCCACGTCAACGTCGGTAATACGTCCGCTGGCAGCCGACATACGCTGTGCCGTAATCGAACGAATCTTGGAAGTATCGGAAAGCAGTTTACCCATTTGCTCAACTGCCGGATTAAAGCGTTCGATATGCCCTACCATCAGCACCACATTATTTTTCTTGGCGGCATTAATCAGGCGCATACAGCCTTCTTCGGTGGTAGCTAACGGCTTTTCCATCATACAATGAATACCGTGATTCATAAAAAACTCGCCGACATCGGCATGCGTAACCGACGTGGTTACAACGCTTACGGCATCTACATTTGCCGCCACTTCCTCCATTGAAGAAAATGCCTTTATGCCGAATGCTTCCGCAGCCGCTTTCGCCGCTTCCGGAAAAATATCATAAACGCCGACAAGCTCCACGCCCTGCATGGTTTTGTATGTTTTGATGTGGTTTTTGCCCATCATACCCGCACCGATAACGGCGACTTTTATTGTATTGGTCATTAAAAATCCTTTTGTATTTAGCTAAATTTCAAATTCTGCCACAAAATATAACACACTTTTCGCGCGCGCGCACTTAACAAGTTGTTACAAAATGTTACAAAGAAAAAAGATAAATAATATAAGTATGTTAATTTGTTAATAAGGCAACAAAAAAGGCCGGCGACAAACCGACCTTTTCACAATTTACTTAAAATCAACGACCTCCGTCTATCTTCTTAATATCGTCCTTAAACGATTCGTTGAATTTCTTCGGAGCATGGTCCGCCGGCTTTTTCTTTTCCGCCAGTTTATCCAAATCAACCCCGTCAGGCGCAACATAGTCGTCTTTACTGAATACGATTTTATTCTTCTTTCTGATGTTCATGGCATGCATATCTTTACGCACATCCATCAACTTGGAAACAACCTTTTCACGGTTTTCCTCCGACTTTATTCTACCTGTTGCCTTTTCAAACTTATCCAACATAACATCGTCAACATTGCTGAACTTTTTGGTATCCATCTTGCCGATGATAAGATCCGGCAAATAACCGCTGATTTGCGAATATTCGCTGAGTTTGTTGATAGCTTTTTCCATTTCTTTTTTACTCGGAAGAGTAAATTTATTAATGTCAAACTTATAATCGGAATCAGGATAACTAAGGTTCAGGAGTGCACAAATTTCGGTATTCAAGCGCCGTGTGTTTTTATCCTGACGATATACATTGCGCATTCTTTTTTCAAACATGGTTTTCTCATGCTCTACCGCCATTTCTTTTTTAGATTTGTCTTCGAAAGCAAGCGCCTTTTTCATGGTGTCTTTCACTCTGCTCTCAATATCTTCCTGCCCTCTGTACTTGTCGGCGGTAGCGGCCAATATTTCCTTAATTTCGGTACGATGCCCGGCAACTTCGGCCAGTTTATCCAAAGCACCGAAAGCCTGATTTTCCTGCCCGTCGGCAAATATCAGACCGCCGTTTTCGTCGGTCAGCGCATTATGGAGCGTATACATTGCGGCAACCGCCAATTGTTCTTTAACATCCGGATTCTTCTCCGCCTTCATTGCTTTGTTGATATAGCTCATTATTTTTGCGGATTTGACCTTGACTTCAGCTTCATCTTTTGCCGGAATGCTTTCCATCGCCTCCATTATAAATCCATATATATCGCCGCGTACGGCATCATTAGCGATCTGTGCAACGCTTTTAATGCTTCCCATAATGGTCTCGGCGGCCTTTTGCGGGTCTTTCTTCACGGCAAATTTCAACTCTTGTTCAAAAATATCTGCGTGTTCTCCTTCCTTCGTGTCGTTTTGGAACGTTTCTACAACTTTTTCAAAGTTGCCTTCGCTTCGGTCATAGCCGTTTTTCATAAGAGCAATCTGCTCGCCCAACTTACTGGAAACCGCTAAAATACTCGGCACAATCGGGTAGGCTTTATCATAAAT
>Ga0247610_10006968_pt1 | contig 11652 bp, 8 predicted proteins | sample 174DNAGHGhighgp2_FD_193483 | JGI IMG/M metagenome (GOLD analysis project Ga0247610, IMG submission 193483) | Sheep rumen microbial communities from Palmerston North, Manawatu-Wanganui, New Zealand - 1742 DNA GHGhigh gp2 | ecosystem: Host-associated > Mammals > Digestive system > Stomach > Rumen ...
ACAGTGCAAGGCGACTGACGAGGTGTTAGTAGCACCTTGCCACCCAACTGCAACTGAGCCAGTACCTCAGAAGTAAGGCTATCACAACGGACGATGTCCTTCGACAACTTGGAAATCCACTTGTCGTTGTTGCACGAAGGATAGACCCAAAGAGGATAACTGTTGGAGGCCTCGGTGCCATCGATCGTGAGATGGAGGTCCATGCGGGTAGGTTGCTTGATGTACGAAAGATTGACCTGCAAAGTTCCAGCCGTGAAGAGTCCAAAGATGTCGGAAGTGATGGTCATCTTGCCGCTTGAGAGACAATTGCCGTTGGCTTCGAGGCTCCACTTCAAGGTCTTGCCCTTCAACGAGACGTCGCCATAGTTGGCAATCTGGATTTGGCCATAGAGACCAGCACCCGTGGTGTAGCAATAACTATCGGTGATGAACATAGGCACAACGGGAGAACACCACTGACGCCATTCCTCACGGCTACATATGCCCTTGTTGTCCATGAACGCATCGAGGATGCCCACGTAGGCCGACCCCTGACCGGGATAATCCTGCAAGTCGAGCAACTGATAGCCTGCCATGTCGGGCGTGCGAAGATCAAGCTCGATATCGGCCTTGTAGAGTTGGGCACTCCAACGACCCGTAGCCTCGTGATAAGCCTTAGCCTGATCGCCCAAGCCAGCATCCTGGAGACGCTGACGGAAGACTTCGAGATTGTAGGGATAGAGCACACCCGTATATTTCTCGATTTCGTCGAAGTCGGGATAGATCTGGAACTGACCAGTCTCGTGGCTGATGACCGGAACATCGCACAACTGACAGCCTTCTTCGAGCGTACGTGTCGAACCGGGACGGAAATGATTGAGTACACCACCATCGGCCACATCGGCAAACGAGAACGAACCGCGGGTGTGGGTATTGTAGTTGCCCCAGCCTTCACCTCCGACGCGACAGGTAGTGAAATAGTCCATTCCAGGCTTTACGCCCTGGTAGCCCAAGTAATAGTTGGAACCAAAGGTGTAGAACTTGTCGGGACAAACGGCACGAAAGTCCTTGACAAAACGTTTCATGGCGTCGATGCTTCCCCATAGTTCGTTGCCAAGGGCCATGAAAACGAACGACGGATGATGACCATATTCCTTGAGGATGTTGATGCCTTCCTTGTGGAGAAACGTCATCAAGACGGAATCCTTTTCGTTGAAATCGCCCCAGAACGGGAGTTCGGGCTGCATGTAGATGCCAAGGCTGTCAGCAGCCGTGAATGCAGCCTCGGGGGGACACCAGGAGTGGAAACGAATGTGGTTGATTCCGTAGTCCTTGCAGATGCCCAAGTACCAGAGCCATTCATCTACTGTCATGGCTACATGGGCATGGAGGGGCCAGACACAAGCATCGTGCTTGCCGCGCAGGAAGATGCGATGGCCATTGGCATAGAAATGACGACCTTCGATATGGAAGTCGTTGAAGGCGGGATTCACCTTGGCAGGACGCATCTTGGCTATCTCTTTGCCTGAAATGAGGCAGATGTTGCCGATGATGCCATTCCAATTGGTTTGTGTGTCCTCGGTATAGGCGTGGCTGTTGCCATAGATCTGCTCGGGTACACCCTTGGAGTTATCGACCAAGATGGTGAGATCGTGACGGCCTGGGGCAAGATAATCGAACGTAAAGCGCTGCGGCGTGGAGATGTTGTTGGACGTACCTACATATTTGCCATCCACATAGACGCGGGTCAACTTGGTGCGTTCGAGGATGAGCGTCCAGGACAGAGAGTCGGCAGGCACTTCGAACGACTTGTTGTACCAAGCCTCGCCCTTGTAACTGAAACGACGGGAGAGACGCGTAGTCTCGGTCTTGTCGGCACAGGGTTCGCCCAAACCATTGGTATCAGTAGTACCGGGCAAGGTCACTGCGTAGTTGTACTGGGCACTATCGAAGCCCATACGCCAACGTCCAGCAAGGTCGATGACCTGCTGACGCTGGTTGTTATCACTCGATTGTGGGTTTGCCGAAAGTCTATCGCAGCATGCCAATGCTATGATGGACAAACCGATACATACTGTCCTTATCTCCATGATCAGGTATAAGAAAAAAGATAATCTAAAACTGGTTTATCGTTTTTTCTATCGCGAATTATCGAATTATATAATCATTGCGAATGGAAGGACAACACAATAATTTTCAAATTCTCTAATTCGTGATAGAAATAAAAAGATTTCGAGAGTTATTGAACCAGACAGGCGTCCATCTCTTTCTTGATGAGGGCCTTGTCGAGGTTCTGACCGATGAAGACAATCTTCTGCATACGATCGCCATAGACTTCGTCCCAATCGCGACGGAGGTTGGCATCGCGCTCCAGCATCATTTCGAGTTCGCGCTTAGGCATAGTAGCGAACCAACTGCCGGCATTGCGAACGGTGGTTTGACGACCAGCCTGCTCGAACACGTAGCAAACATCCTGTTCGTCTGAGAAGTAGCAAATGCCCTTGGCACGGATGATATTCTTTGGCCAACGACGTGCCACGAAGTCATCGAAGAGACCGAGGATGATGGGCTGGCGGGCATAATAGACGTAGGTGCCGATGCCATATTCTTCGGCTTCTCCTTCCCCATCGTGATGATGGTGATGGTGATGATGTTCGTGATCGTGGTGGTGATGATGGTGTTCATGATCGTCGTCATCATCGTCATCACCGTGGTGGTGATGCTCATGCTCATCATCATCATCGTCATGATCGTGATGATGGTGGTGGTGCTCGTGTTCATCATCTTCGTCGTCGTGGTGATGATGCTCGTGGATTTCGGCATCTTCGTCGAGATCACCTTCCACCTTCTGAATCCATGTGGCCGAAGTGGCCACGGATTCGAAATCGAACATTTGGGTATTGATAAGCAGTTCGAGGGGAACATCGCAATAATCGCATTCGATGATCTTTGCTTTTGGCTGCAAAGCGCGGATAATGTCATGGATTCGCTTCAAATCCTCTTTGCTTACCTCAGAAGCCTTGTTGAGCAAGATCATATTGCAGAACTCGACCTGTTGGATGATCAGATTCTCGATATCGTCTTCGTCAAGATTCTTGCGTGTGAGCGACTCTCCACTTTGGAACTCATCCTTCATACGAAGGGCATCGACAACAGTGGTGATGCAATCGAGGAAAGGAATACCGCCTTTGAGCGCATCTTCGGCCACCACATTGGGAATAGAACAGATTGTCTGTGCGATTGGTCCAGGCTCACATACGCCCGATGCTTCAATGACGATATAGTCGAAACGATTCTGATTGACCAGATCGTTCAACTGCTGGATGAGATCCATCTTCAAGGTGCAACAGATGCAACCGTTCTGCAAAGCCACGAGCGAGTCATCGCTTTGACCAACGACGCCACCCTTCTGGATGAGATCGGCATCAATATTCACTTCGCCGATATCGTTGACGATAACTGCAAAACGAATGCCCTTCTCATTGGTCAGAATACGATTGAGAAGGGTTGTCTTACCACTGCCCAGATAACCGGTGAGCAGAAGGACCGGAACTTGCTTGAATTTCATAATCGATTATAATTGTCGAAGAATAGCCTGAATCTTCTCGAACGTAGTGATTCGAGTTGGAACGAGTGGCAGGCGCAGCACGTTCTCACAATAGCCCATAGCACTGAGCATAGCCTTTACGCCGGCAGGATTGCCATCGACAAAGAGCAACGAGAAAAGCTCCTTAAAACGATGATGGATGGTGAGTGCATTCTGATAGTCGCCATTGAGCGCCAGGCGCACCATACGTGCAAATTCGCCTGGAAGCGCATTGCCGATGACCGACACAACTCCCTCGGCGCCTAAGGTAATGAGCGGGAAAGTGATGCCATCGTCACCACTGAGCACCGTGAAGTTGCGAGGCTTATTCTTTATGATGTCATCAATCTGGTCGAAATTGCCAGATGCTTCCTTGATAGCAATGATGTTCGGATTGTCGTAGGCCAGACGCAACGTGGTTGCAGCAGTCATATTCACACCTACACGACCCGGCACGTTGTAGAGGATGACAGGGATAGGCGAAGCCTTGGCAATGGTCGAGAAATGCTGATAGAGGCCCTCCTGCGAGGGTTTGTTGTAATAGGGCACCACACTGAGCACAGCATCAACACCACGCCAATCGGTGGTTCGGAGTTCGTTGACGATAGCCATCGTGTTATTGCCGCCGCAACCAATGACAATAGGGACACGACCACGCACCTGGTCGGTTACTACCTGACGCACTTTTGCTCGTTCTTCGGGGGTGAGGGTTGGTGTTTCGGCAGTTGTACATAGAACGCAAAGAAAGTCTGCTCCGCTGCTGACCTGGAATTCGACCAGATGTTGCAGAGCATCGTAATCAACCGACATGTCGGCTTTGAAAGGAGTGACAAGGGCTATGCCCATGCCTTTGATTTTACCCATATATAATAAAAATAGCGTTTTTCGGGCGCAAATATAATAAATATATTGTATTTCTCGCCAAAAAACCGCAATTTTTTAATCAAACTTTCAGCGCCCCGACAATTTCCGATACATTTTGGCAGCCATGCCGGTCAAGATATTCATCAATGCCATCGATGATCTTCATAGTTACCGCCGGATCGATGAAGTTGGCTGTACCCACCTCGATTGCCCTTGCTCCGCACAGCATAAACTCAATTGCATCGGTGGCGTTCATGATGCCTCCAAGGCCTACAATCGGGATCTTTACGGCGTTGTAGACCTGCCATACACAACGCAAGGCGATAGGCTTGACTGCTGCGCCTGACAGACCTCCAGTGACTGTGCTCAAAATGGGACGTTGACGTTCGGCATCGACAGCCATAGCAAGCACAGTGTTAATCAAGCTGACTGAATCGGCGCCAGCATCCTCCACAGCTTTTGCTATTTCGGCGATGTTAGTCACGTTGGGTGTCAGTTTAACGATAAGAGGCTTCCGATAGACGTTGCGTACCTCTCGGATCACCTCAGCAGCCATTTCAGGCTTTGTACCGAAACCCATGCCTCCTGCCTTTACATTGGGACAGGAAATGTTTAATTCGATGGCTGGGATGGTTTCCACTTCGTTCAGCATTCGAGCACCTTCGACGTAATCTTCGATGCAACTGCCGCTGAGATTAACGATGACGTTGGTCTTCAAAGAGGCAAGTTGGGGATGAATATGCTCAATGTAATAAGCGACACCCTTGTTCTGCAAGCCTACCGCATTGATCATACCCGATGGCGTCTCGGCAAGACGCGGATATGGATTGCCTTGGCGTGGATGAAGTGTTGTGCCCTTGACAATAAAACCTCCCAGGCGTTCAAGGTCGATGAAATCGCTGAATTCTGTGCCATAGCCAAAGGTTCCCGAAGCGGTAAGCACAGGATTCTTCAAGGTCAGTCCTGCTATATTTGTCGTAAGATTTGCCATAATCTTTCAATTGTCATTAAGTTGAATTGATGTCTTTGAATTAAGCAGATGTTTCCTACCATTTGAGATCCTTGATGTCGAACACCGGACCATCGGAGCAGACGCACTTATGACCATCCTTGGTGTCCTCAACGCAGCAAAGGCAAACACCGAGGCCACAAGCCATCTTGTTCTCAAGCGAGACCTCACAGAAGTGGGGACGTTCGTTCTGCTTCCAGGAAGAAACCAAACGCGCCACAGCCTTCATCATAGGACCAGGTCCACAAACACGGATAGCATCGAAAGAACCTTCCTTTAAGACTGAATGCTGTGTCACAAACCCACGCTGGCAATCCAAGCCTTCAAGGACCGAACCATCTTCGGCAGTGATATATACATTTCCAACTTTGAGGAATTGTGCAACTTGTGCGATTTCTGCGCAACTTTTTCCACCAAGAAGGAAGCTAACCCTGGCACCATATTGCTTCAACTGGTAACCTGTTTCGAGCAGAGGTGCAACGCCAACGCCACCACCAATCAGCAGATAATGCATATCAGGCACCTGCTCTTCGATGGTGAAACCATTGCCCAGAGGATATATAATATTTAATTGATCGCGCGCGCGCAAGCACGCCAGCCTGTTGGTGCCCCGGCCAGCACGCTGAATGAGTAGCCACATCTCGTTGGCATCATAATCGACACGATGGATCGAGATAGGGCGACGGAGGAAAACACGTGGTTCGTCATCGACCCGCAATTCAGCAAATTGTCCAGCACGACATGGTGCGATATGCGAACCATCGGCTGGTGTAAGGCGTAAGATAAAGAGCCGATCGGACAACTGTTCGTTGGCTACCACCTTGAAGTCTGTAATATACTTTTTCATCTCTTTATAATTTGCGTCAGAATCAACGTTCATCATTTAAACGTACAAGACATAGTTTTATTGTGTGAACGTCGATTGTGGGCCATTTTTTGCTTTATACATTTTTAAATATACGACTAAATAAAGACTAGTGATTTTTATCACCAGGACAGAGAGAAACATTTCTCAGAAAGAACCAAACAAAAATGAATTTAATCTATAATAAAAATCGACTAAAATAGTCATAAAACACTTATATTTAGTTATTTATATATATTGGAATATTGACAAATATATCGATTTGCATATTTTTGCATACGGAATTCTTTCTCAGCATTGAACAATTGCGCAAGAAGCATTAGATATTATGCTCATTTTTAACTATTTACATCTATATATGCATTTTGCATATTTTGCTCATACACAACACACAAAATAATTCATCATTAGAAAGGCAAATTTTACCTAATAATATGCGATTTGCATACATTATGCATAATTGGAAATATTATTAGAACCCCTTCCAGAGGCCAAAAATCTATAATGATTTTTTTTGTAAAATTTTAGCCAAAATATTTGGAGATATCAAGATTTTTTTTTATTTTTGCAGTCCAATTAAAACTTAATCTTGCATGGATACCTATCAATTCACCGACATATTTCTCCCACGCCTGGTTTTAGAATACGTAAGAGGCACGATGCCTCTGCATGCACTGGTTGATCTTGACTTATGGAAGAAAGTCTTTCCCTACAAGGGGAACAAACGAAACCCACAGCTCAACTTGAATCTGGTCGAGATCTACTGCCAAGCGCTCCCAGATCGAACGCTGCTTTTCATCTTTATGCTTCCCCAACCCAAGAAGTCTGGAGATGCGAAGTTTGCCGTCATACGCCTAAAGCCCGAAGAGCACACCGTAAGACGTGCTGTCTATTATACGTTGTCCAAGCCCCAAAGCGACGAAGATCCTTGGGACATCTGTCACCTGCCCCTACCGCTCGGTGCAGACAAGATGGAACTCAAGTTCAAGCAGAAGGCAAGCGGTGGCGATGACTTGTGCAACTTCATTCGTGATGTGCAACAAATCGACTTCAACGACGATAGTTACAACAAGTCACTGCTGGATGACTTCCGCGATTTGCTTGGCAATATCTTCAGACAGCAAGAATGACAGTTGCAAATGATAACCATAGTGCCAAATACTAATTATTGTTATTATTTGGCATTTTTCTTTCATATTATTTTGTCGTGCGCGCGAGATTTCTTATCTTTGCGCCACTTTTTATATAAGGTATAGATTCTATTCCATTTTACCCATGACTTTCGACCTGAAGTCCGATTACAAGCCAATGGGCGACCAGCCAGAAGCCATCCGTCAACTGTCGGAAGGAGTGTTGTCGGGTATCCCCGCTCAGACCTTACTGGGTGTTACGGGATCCGGCAAGACGTTCACAATGGCGAATATCATCCAGCAAACAGGACGCCCTACCCTCATCCTCAGCCACAACAAGACCCTAGCCGCACAGCTCTACAGCGAGATGCGCGCCTTCTTCCCAAACAACCAGGTAGAGTATTTCGTCAGCTATTACGACTATTACCAGCCGGAAGCTTATCTGCCAGCCAGCGACACGTATATCGAGAAGGACCTTGACATCAATATGGAACTCGACCAACTCAGGCTTTCAGCCACATATGCGTTGCTGTCGGGTCGAAGGGATGTCATTGTGATTTCTTCAGTCAGTTGCCTCTATGGCATCGGCAATCCCGAGGATTTCCACAACAATATGATCACGGTGGAAGTGGGCCAGCAGATTGGCAGGGACGAGTTGCTCCGTGCACTGCTGAATGCGCAATATACCCGCAACGACGTAGCCCTCCAACGCGGAAATTTCCAATGCAAGGGCGAGACGGTGGATGTTTTCCTGGCAGCCACCGACTTGATTGTGCGCATCCACTTCTGTTTTGACGAAATCGAAGAGATCGAAACGCTTGATGTTATGACCGGGCATACGCTGCAACGCATGGATCGCTACGTGATCAGCCCCGCCAACATCTTCACGACCACGAAGGACCGTGTGGATCGTGCCGTGGACGAGATTGCATTGGATTTGGGCAAGCAAATCGATTATTTCGAGAGCATTGGCGAACCCGAGAAAGCAGCACGCATCAAGGAACGAGTGACTTACGACCTGGAAATGATCAAGGAAGTAGGTTACTGCTCGGGCGTGGAGAATTATTCGCGCTATTTCGACGGACGTCCACCAGGAAGCCGCCCCTTCTGCCTGCTGGATTATTTCCCGAAGGATTTTCTGCTCATCGTCGATGAAAGCCACGTCACTATTCCTCAGATTCACGCCATGAGCGGAGGCGACTTCAAACGAAAATCGACTCTCGTCGAATATGGATTCCGTCTTCCTGCGGCCATTGACAACCGACCGTTGAAGTTCGAGGAATTCGAGGCCCTCACTCCAACCACCATCTATGTCAGCGCCACTCCTGCCGATTACGAACTGGAGCGCAGCGAAGGTATCGTGGCCGAACAGTTGATTCGCCCGACAGGTCTACTTGACCCAACAATCGAAGTGCGTCCATCTGAAAATCAGATTGATGACCTGATGGAAGAGATACAGAAGACCATCGAAGCTGGCGAACGCACATTAGTCACCACACTGACCAAGAAGATGGCCGAGGAGCTCGACGAATATCTTCGCGAACACGGCATACATTGTGCCTATATCCATTCGGATGTCGACACTTTGGATCGTGTCCGCATCATGGACGAATTGCGTGAAGGCACCTATGACGTCCTGGTAGGAGTCAATCTGCTACGCGAAGGCCTTGACCTTCCCGAGGTGTCACTTGTGGCCATTCTCGATGCTGACAAGGAAGGTTTTCTCCGCAACGAAAGGAGCCTGACGCAAACGGTTGGACGTGCTGCACGCAATGTTCATGGACGTGCCATTATGTATGCTGACACAATTACAGGCTCGATGCGTCGATGCATCGACGAGACCGAACGTCGTCGTATGAAACAGATGCACTACAACGAAGAGAACGGCATCACCCCGACACAGATTGTAAAACCGCGCAAGAGCCTTCTGGACAACGAGCAACTCTCCGATACACGCACGTCGTTTGAAGCACGAAAACAGCAATCGATCGTACCTCAGATTGATGAAAGCATATTCAATATGCAGGTTGCTGATGGTGGAACAGTCGGATATGATCGCAATAGGCTACAGCCTCTTACGAAAGAATTTCTGCAAGCAGAAATCGACAAGACCAAGCAAAAGATGCTCGCTGCAGCCAAGGCCCTCGACTTTATGGAAGCAGCCAACCTGCGCGACTATATGCTGATGCTTTCGGAAAAACTGGAACACCTGAAACATTAATTTATCATCGACAAACAATAAACTACCCTCTCTAGAATGAAAAGTGACATCGAAATTGCGAACGAGTGTAGACTGGAACGCATTGAAAAGATTGCCGAGAAGTGCGGAATCGCCACCCCGGACATATATCCCTATGGTCATCACATCGCCAAAGTTCCGTTAAAGTACATCAACGACGAGAAAGTCAAGAAGTCGAACCTTATCCTTGTGACATCGATCTCTGCTACCAAGGCCGGCATCGGCAAGACCACCACATCGATTAGCCTTAGCCTTGGCCTGAACCACATCGGCAAGAAAGCCATCGTCGTGCTTCGCGAACCCTCGTTAGGCCCTTGCTTCGGCATGAAAGGTGGCGCAGCAGGCGGCGGTTACGCACAAGTGCTGCCCATGGAGAAAATCAACCTCCACTTCACCGGTGACTTCCATGCCGTGACCTCAGCCCACAACACCATTACAGCCCTGCTCGACAACTATTTCTATCATCGTCGCAAGGAACTGCCACCCTTGAAGCAGGTACTCTGGAAACGTGTGCTTGACGTCAACGACCGCAGCCTGCGCAAGATCATCCTTGGCCTAGGCGGACAAAGCAACGGTGTTCCCGCTGAAAGCGGATTCGACATCACACCAGCCAGTGAGATTATGGCCATCCTTTGCCTTGCCACCAGTCGTGAAGACCTGCGTCGCAGAGTAGAGAATATCCTGCTCGGCTACCGATACGACGATACTCCATTCACTGTCAAGGATTTGGGTTGTGCTGGAGCCATCTGCGTGCTGCTCGACGATGCCCTTCTTCCCAACCTCGTGCAAACCACCGAGAACACGCCTGCCATCGTGCATGGTGGTCCTTTCGGCAACATTGCACATGGTTGCAACACTATCCTGGGAACCGAACTCGGTATGTCACTGGCCGACTATTGCATTACTGAAGCAGGATTCGGTGCCGACCTGGGCGCCGAGAAGTTCCTCAACATCAAATGCCGTAAGGCTGGTCTCTGCCCAAAACTCACTGTGATAGTCTGCACTTGCAATGGCCTCAAGATGCACGGAGGCGTGCCCACCGACAAAATCAAGGAGCCTAACCTTGAAGGGCTGAAGCGCGGATTTGCCAACCTTGACCGACATGTGGCCAATATGCAGGGTTTCGGGCAGACTGTCCTCGTGGCCTTCAATCGCTTTGCCAATGACACTGACGAAGAGATCCGCTGCCTCATTGACCATTGCGAAGAGGAACTCGGCGTGCAATGCGTCATCAACGATGGTTATGCACATGGTGGCGAAGGTGCTACGGAACTGGCAAAGGCTGTCGTCGAGACCATCGAAAAGAATCCATCAAAACCGATTCTCAACTTCACCTATCAGGACTATGATACACCCAAGGACAAAATCAAGGCCGTAGTCAAGAAAATCTATGGTGCAGGAAGTATCACATTCAGCGAGAAGGCGAAGAAGATGCTCACCTTGGTTCACAACCAAGGTCTCGACAGCCTTCCCGTCTGCATTGCCAAAACGCAGTTCTCGTTCACTCCCGATCCCAAACTCGTCGGAGCACCCACGGGATTCAACTTCGTCATCAGCGATATCGTCATCAACCAAGGCGCCGAGTTCATTGTGGCCATTGCAGGCGAAATGATGCGTATGCCAGGCCTTCCAAAAGCACCTTCGGCAGAACTCATTGACATTGATTCCAATGGCGTCATAACAGGCTTATCGTAACCTTCTCAAATTTCTTCAACCTAATTTTTCGAAGAAAGATCAAAAAAAATAGAGACAAAAAAATAGAGGCTGTGTGATAATAAGATCACACAGCCTCTTTCCTGTCTTTTTATTTACAAGTCAAGATTACCTTTCACATGTCAGGGATGTTCGTCAGCGCTACTGTTTCACCAAATCGGAGATGAAGACTAGTTTGTCCTCCCATCCATCGGCAAAGATATTCGGCGAATGGGTGGTCATAATAATCTGGCAATTGGGGTTCAAGTCAAGCATCAACTGGATAAG
>Ga0247610_10006969_pt1 | contig 11650 bp, 13 predicted proteins | sample 174DNAGHGhighgp2_FD_193483 | JGI IMG/M metagenome (GOLD analysis project Ga0247610, IMG submission 193483) | Sheep rumen microbial communities from Palmerston North, Manawatu-Wanganui, New Zealand - 1742 DNA GHGhigh gp2 | ecosystem: Host-associated > Mammals > Digestive system > Stomach > Rumen...
CGGTTATATCTGGGTGGCAGGCGGCCAGTCCAACGGTGAAGCCTCGAAGAAAGCGTTCCGTCTGAAATGGAGCGGCGGCACCGAGTGGGAACCGCTGCCCGACTTCGTCGGCGGCGCACGTGTGCAGCCCACGGCCGTAGTGCAGAACGCCAGCATCGGGCCAAATTTCTACCTCCTCGGCGGCTACGACCCCTATTATGAGTCGGCGCAGACCAACGGCATTTACTTCGACCCGCGTCGCGGCGAGTGGATGCCCGTGGACCTAATCCACCCCTATGGCACAGAGCGTCTGATGACACTCGTCGGAGCAACCAGCGTGGCCTCCGGTGCGGCACACATAGTCTGTTTCGGCGGCGTGAACATGGAGGTGTTCGAGCGGGCTCTTATGCGAAACAGACAGCTTGCGGACACAACATTAACGCAAGCCGAACGAGATCTCCTGTTGTTCGAAGCCCACTCCTATATGAACCAGCCCGCATCGTGGTACCAGTTCAATGACCAGCTGCTCATCTACCACACCGTCACCGACACCTGGGTGCGCACCTTCTATAGCCCGCTTCTGGCTCGCGCCGGAGCCGTCGTGGTGCCTTACAAGAGCGTTACGGGACAGACCTCGTGGCTGCTCATAGGCGGCGAGGAGAAACCGGGCATCCGCTCCACCGACGTCACCGCCATCGAGATGAGCTACACAGCCCATTTCGGCTGGCTCAACTGGTGCGTGCTCATCATCTACCTGCTCGGAATGGTTTATCTCGGCTACTACTTCATGCAGCGGGCAAACAACTCCAGCGACGACTTCTTCAAGGGCGGCGGACGCATCCCCTGGTGGGCTGCCGGTATCAGCATCTTCGCCACTATGCTCTCTGCCATAACCTATATGAGCATACCCGCCAAGGCATACGCCACCGACTGGACTTACTATCCGATGCAGATATGCATCCTGATAGTTTCTTTCCCCGTAATAAGATATTATCTGCCCTTCTTCGTGCGACTGAAAGTGACCACAGCCTATGAGTATCTCGAACGCCGCTTCAACTACGCCACACGTCTGATGGCCTCTCTCTTGTTCATCGTCTTCATGGTGGCACGCACGGCTCTGGTCATCTTCCTGCCCTCTCTGGCCATGACGGCCGTGACAGGCATTAACATCTACCTGTGCATAGTCTTGATGGCCCTCATCACCATCCTCTATTGCACCATGGGCGGAGTTGAGGCCGTGGTCTGGGGCGATGTCATCCAGGGCATAATCCTCGTGGGCGGAGCCATCCTCGCTGCCGCATACCTTATTATTAATACGGGCGATAACGGCGCGTCGGACTTCTGGCAGATAGCCACCGACAACCACAAGTTCCGCATGTTCGTGTGGAGTCTCGACTGGAAGAGCGCCACCTTCTGGGTGGTTATCCTCGGCGGACTGGGCAACAACCTCATCTCCTACACCAGCGACCAGACCGTTATCCAGCGTTATATGACCACCAGCGACGAGAAGAGTGCGGCACGCGGCATCCTGACCAACGGTCTGATGAGTGTCATCGTCACCATAGCCTTCTTCACCATTGGCACGGGACTCTACACCTTCTTCAAGACACATCCCGCAGAACTGGACTTCACCATGGCCAAGGGCGATGCCATCTTCCCCTTCTTCATGATGAGCCAGCTGCCCGCAGGTCTCGCCGGACTCCTCATCGCTGCCGTCTTCGCAGCCACCATGAGCACCATAGCCTCGAACATCAACTCCATCTCCACCGCCTTCACGGTGGATCTCTGGAGCCGCTTCCGCAACACCTCAGATACGGGCAAAGTCAAGACCGCCCGTTATGCAGGCGTATGCGCCGGCCTCACAGGTATGTTCATAGCCATCCTGATGGCGATGGTTGATATCCAGTCGCTGCTCGACTACTTCAACACCATCCTCGGCCTTCTCTCGGGCGCCATCGGCGGCCTGTTCATGATGGGAATATTCTTCCCGCGCATAGGTTCGCGTGCAGCCCTGCTCGGCTTCATCTGCGGCACCGCCACGGTGTTCTACATGAATTTCTACACTGATGCCAACTTCCTCCTGTTCGGCTTCGTCTCGATGCTCGTCAGCGTCATCGTTGCCCTCCTCCTCAGCCTCATCTGGCCCCAGCGGGAGCCCCAGACCGGCCTCACGTGGAAAACATTAAAATAAGAAGCGGCCCGGCGGAATAACGGTATAACGTTATAACGGAATAACGTCAAAAAATGGCCGCATCTCGTTTAATCGTTTAGTCGAATAATCGTTTAATCGAAAAATAATTTATATGTCTCAAATTATTAATTTTCGCCAATTAGCGGAACTGTATCGTTCAGAATTATTGGATCGCGTAATCCCCTTCTGGATCAATAAATCCCAGGACACAGAGTTCGGCGGTTATTTCACCTGTCTCGACCGCGACGGCTCCGTTTATGACACCGACAAATTCATCTGGCTGCAAGGCCGCGAAGTGTGGATGTTCTCCAAACTCTACAACACCGTGGAGCCGCGTCAGGAGTGGCTCGATGCCGCCATCCAGGGCGCCGAGTTCCTGCGCAAGTACGGCCACGACGGCAACCTCAACTGGTACTTCGCCCTCGACCGCGAAGGCCACCCCCTCGTCGAGCCCTACAACATCTTCTCCTACACCTTCGCCACCATCGCTTTCGGACAGCTCTCCATCGCCCTGCGTAAAGCCCCCCTTTCGTCCCCCGAGGGGGACACAAGTGTCTTGTCCTCTGTGCTCAAAACTATAGAAGCCCCCTCGGGGGCCGTAGGGGGGGCCGCCTCTCTCTCTGACCTATATGCCTCCATTGCCAAGCGCACCTTCGACATCGTCCTCTCCAAGACCGACAACCCGAAGGGCCGCTGGTCGAAAGCCTCTCCCGGCGCACGTGCCATGAAGACCTTCGACCTCCCGATGATCCTCTGCAACGTAGCCCTCGAAATAGAGCCAATCTTGACATCAGAAGCCCCCTCGGGGGCCGTAGGGGGGGCCACCACTTTCAACATTCAAGGCTTTATCGACGACTGCCTGCACGAAGTCATGGACGTCTTCTACCGTCCCGAGCTTGGCCTTATCGTTGAAGCTCTAGGCAAGGACGGCAACCTCGTCGATTGCTTCGACGGCCGTAAGCTCAACCCGGGCCACGCCATCGAAGCCATGTGGTTCGTCATGGATCTCGGCAAGCGTCTCGGTCGTCCCGAACTCATCCAGAAAGCGGTGGGTATCTGCCTGCAGGAGGTAGAGTACGGCTGGGACAAAGAGTTCGGCGGCATCTTCTACTTCATGGACCGTCTCGGCAAACCGCGCCACGAGCTCGAGTGGGACCAGAAGCTCTGGTGGGTACATCTCGAGACCCTCATCTCTCTGATCAAAGGCTACCAGCTCACCGGCGACGAGCGTTGCCTCACCTGGTTCCAGCGCGTCCACGACTACACCTGGAGCCACTTCCGCGACCCCGACTACCCCGAGTGGTACGGTTACCTCAACCGTCAGGGCGAAGTGCTCCTGCCCCTCAAGGGCGGCAAGTGGAAAGGCTGCTTCCATGTTCCTCGCGGCCTCCTCAACGTCTGGAAAATCCTTGAAGCAATTCAAAATTCATAATGCACAATTCATAATTTTGCGGCCTCTCGATTATTCGATTAAACGATTAAACAATTATTCGGAAACTTTGGCCGCTTAATCCTCTTAAACCCTTTAACCCCCTAACTCCCCCCTTGGGGGGAAACGGGGGGCCATTATTATGAAACCATCTCTTTTTTCCTTGCTTATGACATTAGCAGTCACAACAGCGTGCACACAGCAGAAAGCGCTGGTGCTCTATTATTCACAGACCGGCACGACACAAGCCGTGGCCGAAGAACTCCAGCGTCAGCTCGGAGCCGACATAGAGCGCATCGAGGCCGTGAACCCCTACGACGGCGACTTCCAAGCCACCATAGAGCGTAGCGGAGCCGAGATGAAAAGCGGCGAACTGCCCGCCCTCCAACCCCTCCAGTCCGACCTGGCCGACTACGACCTCATCTTCATCGGCTTCCCCGTGTGGTTCGGCACCTACGCTATGCCCGTAGCCACGCTCGTCGCAGAGAACACCTTCGAGGGCAAGACCGTAGTCCCCTTCTGCACCTTCGGCAGCGGCGGCCTGAACACCTCCACCGACGCCCTCCGGAAAGCCCTTCCCAAGGCCGACATCCGTCAGGGCTACGGCGTGCGTGAAGCCCGCATGACAGCAGCCCCCAAGGAGCTCGACCGCTTCCTCATCGAGAACGGCTACAAGGAAGGCAGCGTCACCCCACTGCCCGACTACAGTCCCCAGCAGCCCGTCACCGAGGCCGACGTTGCCATCTTCAATGCCGCCTGCTCCGACTACCAGTTCCCCCTCGGCACTCCGCTCACTGTCGGCAGTCGCGAGACCGATGAGAGCACCGACTATAAATTCACTGTCCAGAGCCGCGACATGAGTGGCGCAGAAACCACCTCCATAATCTTCGTCACCGTAGGTAAGGCCGAAGGCTCACAACCCGAATTCACCGAAGTGGTGAGATAGATGATTAGTAACAGTAGGGGCCTTTGATTCATCAAGCGGATAGGGTAACTCGGCTCTATCCGCCTTTTTTGTATCTTTCCCCGACCGCTTCTGGCCGAAAATACAGGGGAAAATAGGGGAAAACATATTAAAAGTAGTCATTTTCCCCCTTTTCTCATAAATAATTGTTCTTAAATTTGCGAACATCGGATAATCTTATTATTTTTGCAGCCGTATGATAGTTACATTCGACCAGACATATCTGCAAGAACTCTATACAGACGGGCAGGCCAGCGACAAGAAACATCGCTTCCAGCCCCAGATTGTCAGCAAGTATGTGAAGGTGGTGAACCTGATGAAACAGCAGGAGAACGTGCTCGGACTCACCCGCTTCGGCTCGCTGCACTATGAGAAACTACACGGTGACAAAGAAGGGCTCAGTTCTGTCCGCGTCAACGATCAGTTCCGCATTGAGTTCGAGGAATCGCTGGAAGAAGGCAAGCAGATTGCCACGATTTGTAACATAACAGAGTTGTCGAACCATTATAAATAAGGAGGAGCCAGATATGATTACGATAGAAGGAGTGGACCCAAAGATGATTGCCAACAACCTGAAGCCCTACAAGCCCACACATCCAGGCGAGGTACTGAAGGACGAACTGGAATACCGTGGCATTTCACAGCGTGGACTGGCAAAGGAAATGGGAATTTCCTATTCAGCCCTCAACGAAGTGCTAAATGCCAAACGCGCCCTTAATCCCGAGTTAGCAATGATGATTGAGGCCGCCCTCGGTGTAGATGCCGCCCCTCTGCTGGCCATGCAGAACGAATACGACATGCTGATGGCCGAACGCAATGAATCTTTCATGGAGAAGCTAAAATCTATTCGCCGCATTGCTGCGATATTCTAAGAACAATAGTATAATAAAATAATGTATAATCAAAACTGTACGTCAACTTCTGATTTTTGTTTCTGATAATTGGGGAATTATACGAATTCACCGAAGTGGTGAGATAGATGATTAGCAAGACTTATTACCGTTATATCTGGTTGCTGGATTTGTTGCTAAACAGTGACCCGCTCACGTTTGAAGACATCTGCGTGATGTGGGGGATGAATCCTGTGTGCGATGGGCCGCTGGCAAAGCGTACCTTCCATGAGTATCGCAAAGGCATTGAGGAGATGTTCGGGGTGGTGATTGATTGCGACCGCAAGAAGAACTCCTATTTTGTCAAGAACCCGGAGGTGCTTGACGAGAACCGCTTGGCTCAGTGGCTGCTGCGCAAGTACATTATCCCGCAGGACTTCGTGACCTTCAATCGCATGAGGGATCGTATCCTGTTGGAGGAGATACCGCTGGGTCAGGCGTTTCTGGATTCTATCATTGAGGCGATGCAGACTAACGTGGAACTGCGGATAGATTATCAGCGCTATGAAGACGAACGGGAGGAACACCTGCAGACTTTTCATTTTCAACCTTATGCCTTGAAGGTGTATAACCGCCGTTGGTATCTGTTGGGATTCCTGGAGGAACAGAACGGTCTGCGCACGATAGCCCTTGACCGCATCCTCGCCTTGAAGGTGCTTACAAAAAAGTTCTCCATGCCCGAGGATTTCGATGCTCGCAAGCACTTCGCTGATGTTGTGGGTATTTATGCAAGTCCAAACCTCCCCGTTGTGAACGTGAAGATTCGCGCTTACGGTGTGCAGGCTGAGTACCTTCGTTCTACGCCGCTTCACAAAAGTCAAACAGAAGGCCAATCCAAACATGGCGAGTTTGCAGAATTCACCTATCGCCTCTGCGAGACTCCAGAACTCATCAGCCAGCTTCTGGCAATGGGGGATAAGGTGGAAGTGCTTGAACCTGAAACGCTACGGGAAGAAATAAAGAAAAGATTAGAAAATTGTTTTACTAGATATAAGTCGTAAGATTATGGAAATATTGAAAAGCCTTTCAGAATGTAAGAGTTCAAATAAAGTGTATGCTTTCTTTAGAGATAGAGCGAAAGATTTTGGACCTGTAGATATCGTTAAAACACAAATAACCCCAAATAAGAATACTTCCAAAACGGAATCTGATACATCGTATTCTTTTCAACTGGAACCAGGTGAAGATAAGAAAAAATGCTTAGAGAGAATCTTTAAAATTGATTTGTCAAAAATCGACAAAAAGATAGACCATAGAATTACAACAATTCATTCGTCCGCTTTAGCTGCCTTATTATGTTTCCACAATATCTCAGTGAACAACCCTCTTAGTATAAACATTAATGGCAAAACCTATGCATTTGTGAAAGCAGAAATAGAATATCCTAACAAATGTATGGAGAAAGGTGGTAGGTCAAGGATAGATGTTGCCTTATTTAGTGAAGATGAGAAAGTAGTTCTTTTTATGGAGGCAAAGTTTTCAGAGTATTTGAGTAGTGTATGCAAAGAGATATCATCTCAATACAAGGAAGAGCAATTATTTAGAAAGCCCAATATACTTCCTTGTAATTTGGCATTTACTGGTTTAGACGATGAAACACCTTTAAAAATCAAATCCAAACAAAGGGGGAGGGGAAGATATAGAGAAGGAATAAAACAGATGCTCTGTCATTATATAGGTGCAACACATTATATCAAAAATAATCCCCAAAAAGAGAAGGTCTTAATAGGTACACTCTTATTTGATTTCGGTGAGATGTTTAAAGCAGAATTTGATGACTATCAAACAATGTATAAAGAACTTGCTGTTAAACTAAACTCATTACAAGAAAAAAGGATTGAATTATTAAGCGAGGTGATAACTTACCAAAAACTTTTCCATTACGAAAGCAATTCTCGTGTATTAGACAAAAAAGTTAAAGATTTCTATCAGTTGTAATATCATTATATTAGCGAACTGAAATGATAACGGACTTTTGCGATAATTATCAATTAGCGTAAATTCCCACCTCCCTTCTGCGGCGTTTTTGCACAACAAACTGCAAAAACGCCTTTTTTTGTGCTTTTTCAATCGTATATATATTATAGGGGCTGCAATGAAAAGAAATGCCCAATGATGTTTCACTATAATATATTTGTATATGGCATTACATGTTATTCGCGACGAAAAAGGTCGCATGGAGAAGATTCTGGACGATAAGGAGTATGATCGTCATCAAGCGAGAAAGGGATGCTTTCAGTTCCTGTTCTTTGTTGCTATTGTAGGTTTGACAATCTATGGTAGCGCCACACAGGAGTCGAATGATTCCTCAAAGGTCCAAACGGAGACTGTTGCCGTAGAAACCAAAGAGGCTGTTGAAATGGCGGAGACGGACGCCTTAAAGACCGGAAATACAAATGGAATGAAAGAGGAGGAGACGGTATCGGCGGAAGAGGACTTTGAAGAGGATGTAACGACAGAAACCGAAGATACTTCCTCTGTTATTGATGAGGATGAATTGGTTCATCGATTTCTGGAGAATCAGTAAAGATTTACAATAAAACTGCACAAAATGCTTCCCCCTTCTGCGGCGTTTTTGCATATAATGCTTGTAAAAGGCCGTTTTTGTGCATTTACAATCGTATATATAATATGGGGGGCTATTCCTCTTAAATATCAAAAAACAATTATGATGAACAACAAAACCAACACTGAAAAACTGATTAGCGAGAACCGTCGCATAGTTGAGGCTGTGGCGAAGCAGTATCAGAACCGTGGGCTCACGATGGAGCAGCTTATCGAAGAAGGCAACAAGGGGCTGGTGAAAGCAGCTGAGCGCTTCGACGAGAGCAAGGGTTTCAAATTCTTGTCCTACGCCGTCTGGTGGATTCGACAGAGCATCCTCGAAGCCTTGGCAGCCACGGAGAATGGCGAACCGCTTGACCAATGTCATCCTGTACTGACGGCTCGCGAACGCGGCATCCTGCGCGACATCGCTAACGGCGAGAGCCTGGAACATATAGCAGAAGAGCGCAGGCTCACAGTGGAGCGGGTGAGGCAAATCAGAGAATTGACACAGAGAAAAATCAATCACGTACAAACATAAAAACTGAACAATGAGTAAGAATAGAGATCAGAAGCGCAAGGCGCAGTTGGCCACACGAGCCAAGAATGAATCGTTCCGCTTTCAGGTGGAATATATGAGGAAACAAAAGGGCATCGACATCACGGGAATGGAGCAGGCGCTGGATGCTGAACTGGACGCCATCTGCCAAAACGGCCTCACCGACGACCTTTTCACGCTGGCCAAGATTGTGGAGGGCGTTCAGCAGGAGCTCGGCTTTGAGCAGGAGGGTGACCTGTGCTCGCTAAACGGATCCCTTGTTCCCTACATTCTCGGCATTACCAGTGTCCGCCCCGACAGCGCCAACCATGTTTCAGGGCTCCTCGCCACGCAGAAGCCCTTGCAGGTCGTTATCGCCTACGACAACGAGATTCGGAACCGAGTCGTGGATTGGGTCAGGGCGCACTACGACGGGGTCAAGACACGGCTGGGACAACCCATCCTGAAACTGGATAACATGATTATCGAATTCAAGAGAGTAGTAAAAAACGTATAATATAATGGGGGCTATTCCTCTTAATTAAACAACTGTTATGATGAACAACAAAATGAAGATTGAAAACCTTATTGCCGAAAACCGCCGCGTTGTGGAGGCTGTGGCAAAGCAGTACAAGAACCGTGGGCTCACCACGGAGCAACTTATCGAAGAGGGAAACAAGGGGCTGGTGAAGGCAGACGAGCGGTTCGACCCCAGCAAAGGCTTCAAGTTCTTGTCATACGCCGTATGGTGGATTCGGCAGAGCATCCTCGAAGCCTTGGCAGCCACGGAGAATGGCGAACCGCTTGACCAATGTCATCCTGTACTGACGGTTCGCGAACGTGGCATCCTGCGCGACATCGCAAATGGCGAGAGCCTGGAACAAATCGCAGAAGAGCGCAGGCTCACAGTGGAGCGGGTGAGGCAAATCAGAGAATTGGCACAGAGAAAAATCAATCGCGTATAAACATTAAAAATCAAGAACAATGAGTAAGACGCACACAGAATTATTCCAAAATCTGGTAATGGCAGGCGCAAAGATGCGCTACGGTTTGGAAGAAAACGACGAGAGAGAAACGAGCCTGCCCGAGGGTAAGCCGGCGGTGATCATAACCAATAAGGCTGCGATGAGGGTGCTTTTGGAGATGAGGAATATCATAGACAACGGTTTTGAGGATTGCTACCTCATGGCGTTTACCCTGTTCCGTCATAACGCCGCCTCGGCGGGAATCGGCTACTGGGCGCGTGGCGCTGTGCCCTCGTCTGTAGTCTGCTACTGCTTGGGCCTCACGGAGATAGACCCAATCGAGTACGGTCTTCACTCCGTCCGCTTCGTCAACGACGAACTGCCGAAGTTCCAGTTCGACATCGAGGCTTCGCGCTACGATGAGTTCATGAAGATGGCAGAGGATGTGTTGCAGGCCAGTGCAGCAGAGGGTTACGACATCGAGGCCATTCGCGAGGGTATGTTGCAGCGCCTCAAGAACCTGACGCCTATGGAGTATCTGAGCCGGAAGCGTGAACGGCCTCTGCCTGAGAACATCGACGACGAGCTGGCGCGTTACGCCCTCAGCTTTCCTGACACGATGGATTTGTACGACGCTTATGTTCAGAATCCCCAGAGCGACCTCCTCATCTATCAGGAGGAGATGTTGGACATCCTTCGCCAGACCTTTCGTGTCTCCAGCATCAAGGCCAACCAAATCCGCCTGAGCATTCAGCGGGGAGACGCTGAACAAGTGGAAGCCTACAAGCAGGAACTCTTCTCTGACCTCAAAGGGCTCACTCCTGCCAAAGCCAGAGCCGCCTGGCAACGTCTCACCAGCAACCCTCGCGCTTTTCTGAAAGCCCATGCCGTCAGTCGCGTGTTGGCATCGTATAAGTATGAATTCTAAACTATAGCATGATGTTCACAGTTATAATCGTTTCCGTTTTATGGTTCGCAGGCCTCTATCTCATTTGGGCCTTCCGCGAGTCCAACTCAGAGTTTGAGGAAATAAATTGATAATATTATGGATAAGAAATACTTCAGATTAAATAAGGATGCAGGACTCTTTGAGTTCTTGTTTCATAAGCCTTTGTGGTGGAGAATGCTTTTAGAGGACAGGGATTTGTATATAAATGTAAGAAAGGACAACAGAATAAATGTTTACTATCGTGGAGCTTCTATTATGAGCCTTAGCTATAATGAAGGCAAAGTGACAGCTGAAATACACAACTACTACTTAGGGTACGATAAGGATACATGTACGGCCTTAGGCATAAAATACGGGAACGTGAAGGAGTGCCCTGAAGAACTTGTTTGCAGACTTCCAATGATAAAGAAACGAGTTGAGGCAAACAAAAAATATACAGCTTGTTTAGAAGATGAAGGAAAGGAAGGAAACATCTATTCCAGTGAAAAGTATGTTCAATCACAAATCTATATGAACGATAGCCATTACTTCGATACGGAATTTGCGCTAAGATTGGATGACGGTACAGATATTAGGATTGATTTGGTAAAGATGTCCGATAGTGGAGAAATCTGTTTTGTGGAACTGAAACTAATTGATGACCAACGACTTTATCCTTCAAGGGGAGAGCGTGCAGAGATAAGAACACAGATGGAGAATTATGAGAAGTTCATTGCTGAGGCTGATAAGTTGAAAGGAAAAACAGGTAAGCCTATCTTGGTAGAGTATTATACTACTGTGTTGGAAATCATGGAGAAGATAGGAGTTCAGCGTACATCTGCCAAACCTGTAACAGTACATGATAAGGTCTTTCTCCTAATAAAACAGACATACACAAAGAAGTCAACAGGAAGAGACAAACGCCTGAATACAATCAAGGAAGTATGTGAAGGCTTATACTCAAATATTGAAGAAGTACTAACTGATTACAATCGTTTACACCATTACCGTCCTCAATGACGGCGAATCAGTAACATTGTCCGGTGATAGGCCTATTTAAGCTGCAATCATTTCTTCGCCCAGTCTGTGAATATAATCCAAGATTTCCATTTCGCGTTTCTTTGATGGTGTCTTAAAACCATTAATGTAATTACGCAGTAATGTAGGATTAATTCCAAGGGAACGTGCAAACTCAGCCACATTAATCTCCTTGTGTGTCAAG
>Ga0247610_10006973_pt1 | contig 11641 bp, 6 predicted proteins | sample 174DNAGHGhighgp2_FD_193483 | JGI IMG/M metagenome (GOLD analysis project Ga0247610, IMG submission 193483) | Sheep rumen microbial communities from Palmerston North, Manawatu-Wanganui, New Zealand - 1742 DNA GHGhigh gp2 | ecosystem: Host-associated > Mammals > Digestive system > Stomach > Rumen ...
CCGGATTTCTTCGACCGTCCGGCCCGGCCCTGGTGGATCTTGACGAGGTTCACGGTCTCCTTGAAGAACTTCCCCTTGGACGTCGTGAACGAATAGGTCATGTTCCGGGAGAGGAGGATCGGGGCGCAGAGCACCTTCAGGATGATCTCCGTATGGGTGCGGTGCAGGCCGCCGGATTCCACCTCCGGGAACAACGGGTAATAGGACGTGCTGCCGAGCAGGATCTTGTTGTCCTGCAGGAACGGCACGTACACATGGATATACTGCAGCTCGTTCTGGAACTCGTATGCATAGCGCACGAGCTCGAAGGTCGAGTTGAGGATCTGGACTTTCTTCTTCAGGATCTTGTTCAGGCGAATGTACTGCAGTTGCTCGTCCGGTGTCAGCACCGTGTAGCCGTGATACTGCAGACGTCCGTCGAATCGTTTGACGCTCTCCCGAAAGAGCGTGTCCAGATAGACCTTGATGTTGCTGATCTTCTCCTTCCGGAACTTCGTCAGGAGATAGTCGTTGAAATCCGGCATCGCGTCGGATGCCTGGACCAACAGGTTCTTCCACATTGCATCCATATTGATTCGTACTTAGCTCCAAACTCTCATGGTGATGGTCCCTATGTCTCGTTTCATTTCTTCATGGCGGATTTGAACAATTCCATGGCGATCACGCCAACGACCGGCAGACATGCCGCCGCACAGAGCTGCCATGTCTTCCACTCTGTCTCTTGTTTCGCTTGCTGTAGCTTGTAGCCGTTCAGCTGAAGGTTCCCTTGCGCCAACGCAAAGTCGTTCTGGGCCTTCATCGTGGCATACTGAATGTTGGACTGGTCGACCGCCTGCTGACGGTCGGCCTTCAGGGTATTGTACTTGAATTTATAGTCATCTCGTTCCGTCTTGACCTGCTCCAGCTCGGAGTTGGCCGACGAGAGCTTTGTCTGCAATTCCGTGATTTTCGCCGAGGAGACGGCATTTGCCTGTTCCAGCTGCCGTTTATGCTCCTGCGACATGGACGAACGAATGGATTCCAGCGCCTCCGGGGACACCCAGCTGAAGCTCTTCGCGCGTTGCTCCGCGCAGACTTCGGACGTGGTGACCCACGGGATGACGCAGTTCCCGAATTCGACCATATTCGTGGTTCCGGATGTCAGTTTCTCCAGGGACCGGATGTCCTTGGTGATGACGCCGTTCCGGACGTAGAGGATGGTGATGGTGACATCGGTGTCCCGCAGATGCGTGACAGGTATGGCGGACGGTTGGTCCCCGATGCACGTGTACAGTCGTTCAATGGATCCAGTCGGGTCGTTCGCGATGACCCTGACGCAGGGTGCGTCCTGGATGGTGTTGCCCAGGTTCAGGATGGCGGACTCGAGTCCTTCCTGATACGCTACTTGGGCATTGGGATGCTTGACGGAGAGCGCCTGGATCTCCGTTGCGAACACGACATTGATCTCCGAAACGAAGACCGGATGATTTGCGATCGTGCTTTGTCTGATCTTTCCACACCATCCGTCCATCTGGACGCTATGTCCCACGCTGTCCGTGGATGGTGTTGTGCCTCCCCGTTCCATGATGCAGAGATACGGAGCCTGGACGGCCCCGACGCTGTGGACGGGAGGAATGATGAGTCGGTTGTTCTCGTCATCGACCATCACCACATTGATGGTCATGTAGTTGAGAATCGACAGTTCCCGGTAGAATCCGGTGTCACATCTGGTCAGGGATGCGAACTTGCCTTTGAGGGTTTCGTATTCATTCATAACAACTCCTTCTTCCAAGGATGAAACCAGGACCAAGGACCTGAATACCGAATCCTTGTCAAAGGAGTAATATATAAATACGGTGGATATGATCCGGGATCTGCCTCAACGCAATAAATGTCTGGACCATATAAAAATAAACCTGGACAGGCCCCCGTAGAAAGGGGCCTGTCCAGCGTATGATCATATTGTTTACACAGAGAACGACATTCGTCCATAACAGTTGTGACGGTTATGGGCAGTGGTCGTCGTGAATGGGACCGGACGTTTGATCGTCCGGACGGCGGTCTTGGACGTGTCCGTCTTCTTGACGGTCTCCAGAACATCCGTCAGAACGTTCTGGCGGGAGGTCCCGAGGGTGACACGGGCCATCTTGATGCCACGGTTCGTCATCTTTCCATAGTCCTTCATGGAGGTGGACGATCCGGCTCTGGAGCCCATGGTCCTGGCGACTGGGTTTCCGTGACGGTGATGGAAGTCCCTTGGGGCGTCCATGGGCCGTGCGGCATCCTTGATGATGTCCACGAGCTGTCCTGCTCCTAGCTGACCATCCGGATCGATGAAAGAGATGCCGAACTCCTCGACGAGGGACCGATCTCTCCCGTCTGGACCGACAGACGGAGGGCAGTAAGTGATACCGCCGTTCATTTTGGCGATATAGGCGACGTTTGATCCGGTGTTGTCCATATTAGACATGGCTTCCAGGAAGTCCCAGGTGATATTGCACGTCTTGCTGGCGATATCATCCAGGAACGCCAGGACGTCCTTGGTGACAGAGGTGCTGCTCAGGAGGTTCCGGGCGGTCTTCGCCAGAAGGCCTCCCAGGATGGAGTTGACCGTCTTCTCCTGAGACGCACAGACGTTGACCGGGGCTCTTCCTTGTCCCCCACAACCGGTGATGTCGCCGATGAGCTGGGCGGCATCCGGATAGGTCGTTTGGATAAGACCAGTCAAGTCCTCGATCGGGATGATGCCTGCCTCGGCGGCTTCCTTTGCCGCCTGACTGATATCATCCGAGAGCTTCTTGCTCAAGGCGTCGACGGCATCCTTTCCGGTATCGACTTTCGCCAGTTCACTGGCTTGTTTCTCACCTTCCGTCTGATTGCTCTTGATGCTCTCTTTGGACTCTCCGCTTGTCAGGCCATCCCAGATTTTCTCGCCGAGATCCTTTGTTTTGTCCAGGATGTTCTTCTGGGTCTTCGGGTTCGTCTTCCCACGGCCACCGCAGTTCCCACGGTGCAGATCGATGACTTCCGTCTGCTCCGCCGTATCGGGGGATTCAGATTCCGTCGGTTGCTGGGCCGTATTCTCCATAGGAGGCGTCTCCTCGGAACCGGATCCCTCGGACGAACCATCCATCCGATTGCCGGAGGTCTTCTCTAGTTCATCGTCGGATTTGATGACACCCGCCGTCTGCTCGACGACAACCGGGATGGTCGTGGCGATCGTCATGATGTCGCCCATGCTCTGTTTCAGCGTCTTGACAAACGCCTCCGCCCGTTTATAGGCTTCATCCTGGTTCTGCTTCTTCTCGGCATCCCGTTTGGACTGGAGCTGGGTTTGGACCTGGACACGGGTGTTGAGTTCCCGTTTCACGGAAGCGTTGACGGCCGCGATGTGCTGGCCGGCATCGTAGATATTGGAAGCGGCGTCCGTGATCTTGAGGACGGCGGACAGCGGACTGTTCCCTGACTGGGCTTCCGCGCTGGGTGTGGTATTTGTAGCGTTCGCCGTTTCGCTGGATGCGTCGGACGACTGGCTGGACGTGTCAGATGATTGACTGGCCGTCGGAGGATTTCCGGCGGAGTCCGTCGGTGTATTGCCCGGGGCGGCCGGGGTGGATCCCGGACTGGGGGTGGAACCTCCCCCTCCTCCACCTCCGGTGCTCTCGGACGTTCCCTCGGGGCCACCCTCACCCGTCCCTTTCGGGAGGCCCTCATGCATCTGCCGCCACGCGATGAACGTGGCGTAGTATTCCTTTGCCAGCTCCAACGTCCCGTAGCCGACGACTGGCCACCAGTTCGGGCAGCTGTAGGCGATGACAATGCCTTTCTTCTCATAATAGTTGGCGACTCCCTGACGATTCCGGATTCCGTTGTCGGAGAAGAACTTCTTGTACTTCTCCTCCTGCTCCGAGGTCAAGTCGCCAACTGTCCATGTATTGAAGTAAACGCTCATTCGGGTGTCTCCTTCTTCATTACAGGTTTTCGTTAAAGTTCGAATCGAGGTGCATCCCCTTCAGGAGGATGCCGGCCACGACCGACACACGGGTGCGGGATGATCCGTCCAGGCTCTTGAGGGAGACGGTGCCCGTCTCCTCCAGGGACCGCTTGAACTCCGCGTAGTTGGCGATATTGCCGCCACGCACGTTGACGTACTCGTAGAGGGACGCATCCAGGTTTCTCGCCTGCATGATGTGGATCTCGGGGTTCGTGACAGCGCATGCCTTCGAATCTCCCGTGACCTGACCGGTCATGCCGTCGATCTGCTTGTCGTTCTCCGGGACGGATATCTTTTCGTCCAGGAACTGCTGCTGGCGTCTGACCGGGAGCTGGACGACCAGGTATTCTTCCGGCGTCAGATACCGGAGGCCTGTCGTCTCGTCCTGCATCCAGATCCGGTGCATCAGCTTGACACCAAGTTTATGAGCGGCATCGACCAGATCCGCATTCCGAAGATGGACTTTCAATGGCGGTACGTACATATGGACATTCTCCGTCCCGTCCTTCAGACAGTGCATGAACTTGTCGAAGTCCGCGTCCGACATGGAGGCGAAACGATCCTTCCAGTACTTCTCATTTACCTTGGTCGTCCTTTCCATCAGATTGATGGACTTGATGATGTAGTCCTCTATCTTCTTCCGAAGCGCCTTCTTCGCAGAAGCGGCTTCGGCTTCCATCGAGATGTCGCTGAACACGGACATGGCTTCCATGGATGCCTCTTGTTTTGGTTTGACCTCAATTGGTTCCATGCCCTCCGTGGAGAACTCCAGGACGCTGTCCTGGATGAGCAGCTGGTAGAAGTCATGAATGGTCAGGTTGAATCCCGGATACTTGTGAACCAGACGACAGAAGAGATGGTTTCCATTATCGGCTCTCAGTTTGTCCACGATATCATGGACAAGCTCTCCTGGATTGTCCCAGGGTTTATGAGATCCCTTGTAGGAGCCCCAGGAGCCTTCCAGCCAGACCCACTGCTTGTCCTCGTTCTGGTAGATCAGGAAAAGATGGGTCGGATCGTCCCAGATGCCTTTCTCCTTGTCGTACTCCTTTCGGGTATTGACAAAGTACATCCGGTACGGTATCTTCCACCGGGTCAGATAGTAGGCGGACAGTCCGACCGTGTCGTAGCACGTCCCGACCATGTTCCGGATCTGTTTCTCCGGAGAAAGAATGCGGATGCGGTCGATGACATTCTTCGTCAACTGACGTCCGGTGTATTTGGTATGACCAACGACCGTCCCGTAGGAGGACGATTCGTAGAACCTCGCCAGATCGGCCGGTGTCTGTAGCATGGACGGAGTCCATGTTGTGTTCAGACCTTCTTCGGAGACTTCCGTTTCCTGGTCGAACTTGTAGTCTTTGGAATATTGATCCCAGAGGGATTCATAGGCCGCACGCAATGCCGCCTCTGACTGATCTTCCGGCGTGGCGTTTCCGTCGACTATTTGACCGAACAGCTCGTTGGAGAGGTTCATGATGTCCTCCATGCGGGTCGAGAGGTTGCCCTCTTCTCCGGTATCCAGGACGATGGAGATGATGTCGACAGGGGCATCCTGCCCGATACGATGGACACGGTCGGACGCTTGCTGGTAATCCGTGGACCGCCAGGGCTTGTTCAGGAAGATGACCCGGTTGGCGGCTGTCAGGGTGGCGCCTGTCGCCAATGTCTGAATGGAGGCCACCAGGGGGTTGTAGGCAGGATCCGTCTGGAATGCCTTGACCAGTGCGGCCAGATCCCCGGAGGTCTTCCCGTAGACAGCGATCGGGTTGAAGTCGTTCTCCCGGAGGTAGTCCTCCGTCAGCTCCACCGTGTCGACAAAGGACGTGAAGATGATCGTCTTCTTCTCCGCCTCTTCAATCAGATCAACCAGCGGAGACGCCTGCATCAATTCAGTCGTCATCTTGATCCGGAGACGACCAAGGCATTGCCCCAGGACTTCCCCATGGATCTTCATCTGGAGGTATTTGACGGCCGCCTTGCAATGACGGAACTTCTTGAGGATATTGGACGGCATCTTGGGTTCCAGGATGGTCTTCTCGATCTCGTTCATTTTTGCGATGGACTTGTCGCCCATAATGAAATGGCCGCCATCGTCGATGAGCTCCGTGACTCTCTGTTTCCAGAAGAGGTAGTTCGGGTCTGTCCCGAACGTCAACTCCAGGAAGGATGTGCATTCCTGCCATTCTTCCAGGTAGGTTGGCATCATCTTCGTATGGTATTCCTGGCGTTCCGCCGCGAAATCCAGAATCGCCTTCTTGACGGCGGACACCGTGTATTGCTGGCCCGTCTTCATCTTCACTTTGATGACAGATTCCGTCTTCGGCGGGAGGTGCAGAACTTCCTTCGTGACACGGGTCATCATCCGGATGAGTCGGTTGTGGAGGATGTCGGATGCCAGATAGGTGTTCAATCCAAAGGCTTTTCTAAAGGTCTCGTCGGCTTCCTCATCGAAGAACGGATCCAGGACATGGAGCAGCGGGATCATCTCGACGCCGAAGCACTTGACGGGGGTACCCGACATCAGTAAAACGTCCAAATAGGGAGCGATGGTCTTCGTCTGGACGAGGGCCATCAAGGCCTTTGTCCTGCCCGATACCGCACGGAGGAAATTATGGGATTCATCCACAATCAATCCGACCTTCTTCTTGGCAAAGAGGGGCAGCATGGCTTCCAGCTTGGGCAAGGCGTCGTAATTGAAGATGCACCATTTCTGTCCGGTATACTCCTTTGTGACGCCGGTGATATAGACGTCCTGCTTGACGGAGAAGAACCGTTGGAGATGGTAGTCCCACGTCTCCAGCATCGTGTTCTTCGGGCAGAGGATAATGACGACGTCCTTGTTCAATCCTGTCATGAGGGCCAGGGAGGTCATCGTCTTTCCAAGCCCTTGCTCAAAGGAGAGGAGATAGCCGCGGAGGTAGTTCTTGTCCTTGTTCGCCGCATAGGTCTGAAGGAAATCAATCTGGTGCGGCAAGAACTCCACGTCCGTCATCTCCCGTTTGATCCGGTCGAAGTCGACGACCGTCTTGGTGGACGGTGGATTCGACACCCAGGTGCCGGAGACGATGGAGTTTCGAAGGCCAAGGGAGTAGTTCATCTTCTCCAGGAGGAAGAGCAGTTCCGGAATGAAGAACTTATGGACCAGGATGGTTCCGTTCTTTATGAACTTCAATCCGACCGCCTGGATGAATTTCTCGATGTTGTGCGTCCGGTACATCTTGAAGAGACGTTTCTTGAAGGCGTTCGTCGGGAAATTGTGGATCTTGTAATGGAGGGGATCCGGTTCCGAGATGTCTTTCATCATGCCCATCATCCATTCCTGGGATGGTTTGACCTGGGTCTCGGGTTCCTTCACGATGACGTCCATGCCGAACTCCATCAAAGATGGAAAATCCAAAGGATGTTGCTCCGGATTCTGGATCATCTCTGAAGATGTATCAAGCGACTCACTGGAGGGAGTTCCACTGAGATTACTCAGCTCGGTCTTGTACTCCTTATAGTAGAAGTCGACTTTGTCCGTCATTCCTTTTGCCCTGGCTCTTGCTTCCAGAAGCCAACGCTCAAGCACCCGTTTGATGTACGGGACATATCGTTTGTCCGGAATCTGGTCAAGTTTCTTGAGCTCCTGCTCATATTCCGAACCTACGGATTTGCTGTCGATCTGACGGTGGCAGTATGTCTTCCATTCGGTGATCTCATCAAGCCGTTTCCTGACATAGCGACAACGGGACTTGTAGGCAAACTCCGAGAGGGCGATATTGGACCGTTTGACGACCGGCGGGTGGAAACTGTAGTCCTCCGGTTTCTCCGTCAGCTCCTGGGGATACCGGTTCTCCGCGGCGAACTTGATGGCGTGGTCCGTCTCCTTGTCCCAGTAGTTCAAGACATCCATCCGGATACGTTCGTAGATATATTTAGCACTGACCCGTGTTTTCCAATAAGTCCATGAAGCAGGATTGTTCGAGTACGAGTGGGTCTGCGCCTGCATGTCCATGAAATCAAAAAGGTTCTTGTAGATATGCATGCCCTTGAAGGTCTTCTTGATCGTGTCGATCAGACCTTCCGTGCTGGACTCCGGAATCGGTTCTCCGTCGGCTTCCGCTTCGGCGGCGTGCTGCTTCCAGTATTCCTCGTCGAGTTTCTCGCGCTCATGCATCTGGGTCAGACCCTCTTCAATGAAGCAATCCGGGATTCCGCTATGAATGCGATGCGGGCATCGGCATGTCATCAGAAGACGTTTCGTCGTCTCATCGTAGAACTTACGATGGCCGTGATAGTGCTCGTTGACGTAGGCCTCCGCCTCACCCAAGGTCTTGAAATGCCTCTCCGTCTTGGCGACTTCCGCCTGGCATTCGTCTTCATATTGAAGACATTTCTCGATGAACGCCTTCTGATGATCCGAGAAGATATAGCGTTTGCTGGCAGGGCCTTGGTAATATCCCATGGCTTTCATGCCCTTCTCAAAGGACACCGCCATCCAGTCCGCCATCGTCTGGACAAGAGACTCGTCCGGCATGGACGTGACGTCGTACGGAGGGTTGTTCTCGGAGTCGTCCTTGTATCCATCAGCATATTTCTCCGGATGATGGTCATTGCGAAGGCAATGCTTCGTCACGACACTGTGGTCCCAGAAGACATCATACCCGGGGGCAAGGGCATAGCCCTCCGCCAGAGCGGGGGCATAGCGCTTCATCTGCATGGGGGCATACATCCCGACGTACTGAGGATCGTCCAGTTTATCACGATCGTGATTCTCGCACGTCTCCAGGAGGATCTTCGCCAGATGGCCGTCGTCGATCCGGTCGGCCAATGCATGGGAGAACTGAACGACCTTTTTGATATGGTACTCGGTTCTGGCGACATAGTACTCCAGGATCCGTTCCGCCTCGGCGTCCGGATCTGCGGCATCATCGATGTATGTCTTGATGACATCCAAGGCGATCTTCCGGTCGTTGTCCTGATAGAGGTCAAAGGACTCCATGGCGTATTCCGGATTCCTGGCCAGGAACTCGTCAAACGTCTCCACGGACGAATCCGGGAGCGTGAGATCCGTATCGGACAGTCCGTGCTTTTGCCGATAGGCCAGGACAATCGCCTCCACTTTCTTGTAAGTGAGGGAGTCCATGGCTTTCTGGAAGGCCTTCAGCCGGTCTTTGAAATAAGTCCGGTAGTATTTTGGATAATTCGTTTTGGATCCGTTGGTTCCGTATTCTGCCGGCATCGTTCTCAGCGTGTTCTGGATCCGCTGCTCGTGAGCCAGACCTTTCTTGATGCCCCAGGTATAGCTCTTGTTCAGGATCCACTCCACGTCGGGAGGATTGAAATCCCCGGATGCAAGGAGATCCCCGACAGAGGATGTGAAGATCATCTGGGGATTGTCATCATGCTCGATGATCGCGATGGCGATCGTGTCCAGGTCATCCTCATTGAAGAGCGTCGCAAGATCCTTCTTGGCGATCATGGCGCCATATTCATTGTGCTTTTCCTTGCTGTTCCGGACCATGACGGACGAATCATGGTAGACGATCGCGGCGAACTCCACCGGCGTCATCTCCCGGTGTTCGCAGAACCGGAGGCATCTGGCCGCCTGGGAATAGACCTGCTGGATATGCTTCCAGCTGTTCTGTCCAACCGGCTTATAATGGGTCTTCGCCATCGTGGCGATCTTCTGGTAAAGACCACCGGACGGGAAGTCCAGGGTTTCTTGGCTTATGTTCATATAGGTCTCCGTTTAATAAGGAGGTTTAAGTACGGCATAAAATGCCAATTTCCAAAAAAGAAAAAGCCGAGGGCCAGGGGCGGATTGCTCCGCCCCCTTGAAGATCAGTCTTTGTCCGTGTACGGGAACTGATCCTCGAAGAATGGACCCGGATTATGGTCCATCTTGACCCAGTCGGCGATCACTTCAGTTATCACCTCCTTGGTTGGTTTCTGAACTTCTCTCTTGGCCCGGTGGTGCGCGACCTCCCACTTTCCGTTGGGATAGTAGGTGAGGCCGATTTCCTGACCGTTGAAGAGAGCGTCTACCAAGACTTGATCGTAGAAACGACCAGTCTTAGAGACTGTCAATCCTTCAATCTCAGAGAGAGCGGACACCGCTTCCTGCTCTGCAGCAGCATAGCAATCCATTAACTCTGGGATTGATGCGCATGGGCCGGTCTTGTGATAAAACCAACCTGACTCCTTGTCGAACGTGAGAGCCTCAAGAACAGATCCTTTCTTGAGACTATAGACCCACGCTCCGTCGTCACGGCGGAGGAGGCTTTCGGCGTTCGTTTTCAAATACTGGGCATCTTCTGTTGTGATTTTCATGATGTTATCCTCTTTGGTTATGGTTATTGGTTTCATTCTACCAAAGGCATATATACGTCGTCCTCCTTCATCAACAAAAAAGAAAAAGGGAAGTCCTGTATGGACCTCCCTCTTCCTTTTTACTTGTTGACGATCAAACCCGCCATCGGGAAGATCTCGACGATGTTGCTCTTCTCTTTCTCATACAGAAACTTGATGGTGTTCTTGACATCGTTGTGACCGCAGAAGTCCGTGAGGACATTGCCCTCCACCTCCCAATTCTGGCTCGGAAGCCGATACGTAAGCGTGAAGTCCTTCCCATGCCATTTGGTCTTGCAAACGGCTTTCACCGGGTTGCTTGTGTCGATATCCGAGATCTTGACACCGTCGTTTAGACGAAGCATATGCTGGATGTCGTCCTGGCACTCCGTGCGCAGTTTGGCATAAAGCTCTTCGATCGTGTCCCCGTGGCCAGTAGTTCCGTCGACAGACCATCCGGCATGATCACGGACCAGCCAGAACCCCAGCATCGGGACATAGTACTTCATGCCGCCATTTTCGAGGGTCTCTGATCTAGTGGTGTTCTTTTCGATATACGTCTTGTCGTCTTTCGTCATTTCCATGTGCATACCTCCTGAACTGATGTTGAATTGTCCGGTAGCCAGGAGGAAATCCTCCTGGCTACCGGGGTGATTATGGTTTCGTCTACTAAAGGCATATATACTTAAGAGTTCATTCGTACATGAACGAGAACAGCAATTGCTTCGGCTGGCCGTTAGAGGGTTTCTTCTCCACGGCGGACTTGAGGCCGAGCAGCTTGGACCGGACAAACTGGCATACCTTCTGGTAGAAGACGTATTGTCCGACACCGTGCGGATAACTGAACGTGACCATCCGGTCGAACTCCTGGATGCACGGAATGGCCGTCATCTGGGTGAAAGCCTGCTTCTCCAGGAACGGGTTATTATATCCGCATTCCTTGAGGCACTTCCGGATCTCACGGGGGAGAAACTCCCGGTAGGCATCGGCGTAGCCAAGACTCATGTTGGACGGTTTCGGAACGATCACCTTGAACGGGTCCAGTTTCCTGACGAATTCGTTACGATCGGTTTGCATGAATGAAACTCCTTGTTGGTTTTAGATTTTGACTTTTGGACCGACCCATACGGCCACTGGTTCAAATGCCGGAGATTTGATGAAATCAATTGGCCAGACATAGTTGTCCGTGACGTCTATCTTCGGATCGATGCCGGCGGATCCGACAACTGGTTCCCGGATCCAATGTAATAGCGGAGAGACTGCTTCGGGATCACGGGGTAGGACTCCATGGAAATGGATGTATTGACATCCTTTTGATAAAGGGAGATGGCCTCC
>Ga0247610_10006974_pt1 | contig 11639 bp, 11 predicted proteins | sample 174DNAGHGhighgp2_FD_193483 | JGI IMG/M metagenome (GOLD analysis project Ga0247610, IMG submission 193483) | Sheep rumen microbial communities from Palmerston North, Manawatu-Wanganui, New Zealand - 1742 DNA GHGhigh gp2 | ecosystem: Host-associated > Mammals > Digestive system > Stomach > Rumen...
GCGAGGTACTGCCCCCGGGGCGAAGGCTGCTGAGGTTGGTCACGATGTGGTGATGGCGCCTACCACACATTGCTATTTCGACTATCAGCAGGTGGAGGACACCCAGTTCGAACCCAGCCGTTGTGGCGGTTTCATTCCCATCGAGCGGGTCTATAGCCTCGATCCCGCTCCTGACAGCCTCTCCGTCGAGGCCCGCAGTCATATCCTCGGCACGCAGGCCAACCTTTGGGCGGAATATATGACCAACGAGCAGATGGTCGAGTATCAGGCGCTGCCCCGTATGTCGGCCCTCGCCGAGGTGCAGTGGACGCAGCCCGATTGCAAGGATTACAAAGCCTTCCTCCAGCGCCTCACCCGCTTCACCTCCCTCTTCGAGCGCTATCATTACACTTACGCCAAGCACCTCTGGCCCGACCGCCAGATTCCCAACCGCTGGCAGTTCTGAATCTACGACTCTGTTTTTGCGAACCTTGATTCGGACGAGATTACGTCTCGTCCCTGGTGAGATTACGTCTCGCTGCCCACGAGATTACGGCTCGTGTTTATGCGGTGATTTTGTTTTTTCCCGCTTATCTTCCAAATATTTTTTCCATTAATTATCAGTTTTTCGGTCAAAATGTCATTCCTTTCCAAATTATTTCTTATCTTTGCAGCAAGTATCTGCCAATCGTCGTAAACGACGCGAGCTATGGCTGGTTCTCTGAGCGCAGGGTGGCGGTGCGATTTTTGAGGGTATAAACAATTGAAGCGTACGCTTTTTATTCAAAACGTCTCTTAAGCTTGGCCGCGAAATAGACGACTCTAGAATGATAAAAGTGGACGTTCATGCCTATAGGCGTGGACGTTTATCTTATCTTCTGGAGTGGGCACCGGCCAAGCGCCTGAGACGTTGGATAAGTATAAACTGTCCACGTTCTTTTTATGCGCTTGGCTGGTGTCTCACGTTTCTGAACGAATCCCGTTCGCTTTCTTCAATAACTAATTTCTATGGCAAAGAAACTGCAACTTGGCTATAGGGAGATAGAGCAACGGCTGGCCGATTCGTTCAGCATCAACGGCGTGAACTCCGCTGAAGTAGGCTACAAACTGCTCTATTCCTTTGGCAAAAGCGAACGCGACATTGAGCGTTACAAAGAAGGTAAAGGTGTACTCAAAACCTTTGACGGACTTCTTATCAAGGGCTTGTTCTGCTATCGGGCTTCATCGACGATGCAGTTGACGAATGTATTGGAACGGCTGAAGCAAGACCAACAGATATTGAAGGCAGCTCCAAAGATTATCGCTGTAAGTGATGGTAAGTCGATACTGGCCTACGACCTTCGCGAGAAAGATACTTACGAGAACCAGTTGGAGCGACTGCCCTCAGACTTTGCTTTCTTCTATCCGCTGATGGATGTAGAGCGTGTTCACTATGTGGAGGAAAGTCCTGCAGACATCAAGGCGGCAGAAAAACTGGCCAAGTTGCACGACGAGCTGCGAAGCTATAACGAGTTTCGTAGTAATGACGATCTGCACGACTTGAATATCTTCATCAGTCGCTTGCTGTTCTGCTTCTTTGCTGAAGATACGGGCATCTTTGAGGAAAACCTCTTTACCAGCAGCATCCAGCGATACACCAAAGAAGATGGAAGCGACTTGACAGACTATCTGGCTCATACCTTTAATATTATGGATGTATCGCTGCGCAGTAGTGAGACACTCAGTATTATCAAGCAGTTTCCTTACGTGAATGGTGGTCTGTTCTCCAAGCACATCCAGATTCCAAAGATGGGGGCAAAGGCCCGTCGCATCATCATCGAGTGTGGCGAACTTGACTGGAAAGACATCAACCCAGACATCTTTGGCTCGATGATCCAGGCGGTGGTGAATCCCGAGGAGCGAGCCAATCAGGGAATGCACTATACCTCGGTGCCAAATATTATGAAGGTCATCAATCCGCTGTTCTTGGATGAACTGCGTGGGGAGTATAACAAGCTGAATGAGTTCTATGAGCAGAAGCTTCAGATGAAGAATATAGGAGCATTATCTGCAAAGCAATTCTATGAGGACTTGAAGCCTATCATCAAGAAAGGTGATGCTCTGTTGAAGCGCATGAGCAAGATGAAATTTTTTGATCCTGCTTGTGGTAGCGGAAACTTCCTGATTATCACGTATAAGTGTCTGCGTTTCCTCGAAATGGATATCCTCGCTTTGCAGCGCAAATGTACGCCAGAGGGTGAAATCCTGTTTGTCGATAACAGTGTCATTTCGCTGAGCCAGTTTTATGGCATTGAGTTGCTTGACTTCCCTCACGAGGTGGCGATGCTGTCGCTGTGGTTAGCAGAACATCAGATGAATACCAAACTCAATGAGGACTTTGGAGTCAATACCAAAGCCCTGCCTTTGAAGAACATCACCCAGATTGTTTGCGGTAATGCCTGTCGTATCGACTGGAATACAGTATGCCCACATACCCCAGATGAAGAAGTCTTTATCTTTGGTAATCCGCCGTATTTGGGAGGCAAGCTGCAATCTAAGTCACAAAAAGAGGATCAAATATTTGTCCTAGGCCATTTACCAAGTTTTAAAAATTTAGACTATATTTCAATATGGTTCTTCAAGGCATCTTTATTCATAATAGGAAAATGCCAAAGTGCATTTGTTAGTACAAACTCTATCGTCCAAGGCGAACAAGTAGGAATGTTATGGCCATATATTTATGCTAACAATGTTGATATTTCTTTTGTCTATAAGCCATTTAAATGGGAAAATAATGCCAAATACAATGCAGGTGTTACATGTGTAATCGTTGGATTAATGCCTGTAAGTTTAGCAAGAGAAAAGTATATATTTGATGGAGTAAAGGCAAAAAAGGTTAAAAGCATTACGCCCTATCTTGTTGAAGGTAATAGCATTATAGTGCATTCTACAAACGAATCTATATCCGGTTTGCCAATTATGGAATATGGAAACATGCCTTTGGAGGGTGGCTTTTTGAAATTAGACCAATATGAGAAAGATACTATTATAAACAATTATCCTAGCGCAGAAAAGTTTGTAAAGCCTTTGGTCGGTGGAGAAGAATTTCTCAACTCAATTCCTAGATATTGCTTATGGATAGAAGATGATGAAAAAGAGGCTGCATTATCTATTCCTCCAATTAAGGAACGTATAAATGGTGTATATAAGTTCAGAGTATCTGGAGGTGATGTAGCTAGAACTTTGGTAGATCGTTCTCATCAATTTAGATACAGGAAATTAGCTTCAAAAAATGAGATAGTCGTAGCATGTACATCGTCTGAAAGGCGTGAATACATGGCTTGTGGTTATTATGATGCAAGTTACATCACAATGAATTCAGTTGAAGTAATATATGATGGTGATTTGTGGGTTGTAGGCATTATTTCTTCTAAACTACACATGTTATGGACTAAAGCTATTGGTGGATATTTGGGTACTAGTATTAGGTATTCGACTCAACTTTGTTACAACACCTTCCCCTTCCCAAAAATCTCTGACGAGAAGAAAAAGGAGATAGAATCTGCTGCAGAGAATGTTCTGATAACACGTGAGTATTACCCAGAGAAGACTTTGGCAGAGCTGTATGATCCAGACAAGATGCCGCAGGATTTGCGCGAGGCTCATGCCAAACTGGATGACATCGTGGAGAGCTGCTACCCTGGATATCCCTTCGCCTCAGACGAAGCCCGCTTGGAGTGTCTGTTTAAGCTCTACGAAAAGATGACGGCGAAAAAATAGCAGAAATATTTGGAAGTTACAGATAAAGTCCGTATCTTTGCAGTGAAATTGTAAAGGAGTGAATTATGAAACTGACAAAGGAAGAAGCATTGAAGCGTTTTAAAAACGCATTGAATCGCAAAAAGGCTTGGGAAGAAAAGTTCGAAGCGAAATATGCTGATGTAACAAATCTGTACACAACAGCATAGAGGGTGATGAACGATCTTTCTTTAGACTATATTAACACGAAGTCGCCATATCTGGTCAAGCGAGCAGATGATGGCGATTATGTGTTTCAGACAGCCAAGGGTGTTATCTATGGTATTGGTTTTATTGAGAACGACCCTCTTGGCGGATGCGAAACTTATCAGTTGTCCATCAGTAATCAGAATAAACTCCATGCTTCATACGACCCAGATGTCAAGAACACTACACTCATTATTGTCGATGCGTTCTTCCGTGAGAACTTAGACGGCTTGCTTTATATGTGTGATACCAGTGATAGCCGTGAGGCTGCACGTAACCGACTGTTCTTACGTTGGTTTGAGGAATCTGCAGAACCAGATCGTTTTACCATTAAGACTGCAAGCGCAGTAATAGAAGGCCAGGGAATTTATGCCGCAATTATTGTGGAGAACAGAAACCCATTGGCAAAAGCTATCGTTGACGATTTTGAGCTGACAGCACAAATGTTGACAGAAGATAAATAACCACAGCGCAACTATCAATAACTAAGAATTCGAAACGTCTCTTAAGCTTGGCCGCAGACAGACAAACGTCGAGAATATCTTTTGAGGAATGGCGCTGAAAGAAGATATTCTTATGGAACAATTTAGCAACAGTATTGTTGATATAAGCTATCAACAGACGGGGGCGGCTACGGCCGTCAACGCTTTAGGTATGCGCGAGATGCAGGCTTTGGCCTACGAGGCTCGCGACAAGAGGTTTTTGCTGATCAAGGCACCGCCAGCCTCAGGCAAGAGCCGTGCGCTGATGTTTATCGCCTTGGATAAGTTAGTAAACCAAGGCATCAAGAAGGTGGTTGTGGCTGTACCGGAGAAGAGTATAGGCCGCTCGTTTAAGAACACTAACCTCATGAATGCAGGGTTCTTTGCCAATTGGGAGGTGCCACCGTATTTCAACCTGACGGATGTTAAGAACGAGCAGGATAAGAAAGGGCGATTCAAGGAGTTTTTTTTGAATAGCAAAGCCAAGGTGTTGGTTTGTGCTCATGCCACGCTGCGTAACGCAACCAAAGAACTAAGTGATGACACTTTTAACGATACGCTATTGGCCATTGACGAGTTTCATCATACCAGCGCAGATGCCAACTCAAATCTGGGTGATGTGGTTCGCAGGGTGATGTATCACTCCTCTGGTCATATCATCGCTATGACGGGCTCGTACTTCCGAGGCGACGGCATACCTGTTTTGAGACCAGAGGATGAAGCCAAGTTCTTCCCGATTACATATAATTACTATCAGCAGTTGAATGGCTATAAGTATCTGAAGAATCTTATTCTTGGCTACCACTTCTATCATGGCTCGTATCTGGATCATATCGGTGAGGTGCTTGATACACACAAGAAAACCATCGTCCACATTCCAAGTGTCAACCAGAGAGCTGCCACAGGATTGGGCAAATATCAGGAAACGGCAGACATTATGAAGGTGATAGGTACGCTGGATCATAAGGATTATAATACAGGCATCTATTACCTAAAGGCTGCTGATGGACGGATGCTAAAAGTGGCCGACCTCGTGGAAGATGAGCAGAAGGAGCGAAATATGGTGCAAGCATATCTGCAAAACGTTCAGCATCGTGACGATGTTGATATTATCATCGCACTTGGTACAGCCAAAGAGGGTTTCGACTGGCAATGGTGCGAGATGTGTCTGACCGTTGGCGTGCGTGGCTCGCTGACTGAAGTCATTCAGATAATAGGCCGATGCACACGTGATTGCGAAGGTAAGGAAACGGCTCGCTTTGTGAATATGATAGCTATGCCAGAAGCCGAACAGGCGGAGGTGAAGGTGGCAGTCAATGACTTCCTCAAAGCTATTACAGCCTCGTTGCTGATGGAGCAGGTGATGGCTCCAAGTTGGAAGTTCAAGACTGAAAAAGATGACGGTGAGCCTCATGAGGATTTAGCTCATACCATTGTGGTTGAAGGTTTGAAGCCACTATCAAGTGCTAAGACTAAGACCATCGTAGAAAGTCAGCTCGACGACTTGAAGGCTGCCATCCTGCAAGATGATATGGTAGTGAAAGCACTCAGTGGCTCAACCACAGCAGAGACTATCACTCAGCACTTGATACCTAAGGTGATAAGAGAACGCTATCCTGACTTGAACGAGGGTGAGGTGGAAGAGGTGCGCCAGCGTGTGCTGCTCGATACGATTATTAAGGGCAATGACATCGTAGATGAAAAGGGTAATCCCATCTCTACGATTACTGATGATGACGATAAACCCAGCGAGGGTAACAGGTTGATTAAGATTGCCAATCGATTTATCAATATCGACAAGCTGAGTATCAACCTGATAGACACCATCAATCCCTTCCAGCGTGCATACGAGGTCATCTCGAAATCAGTAGATGCCAAGACGCTGAAAGTGATACAGGACACCATCGCTGAGCAAAAGTATGACATGACCTTGGAACAGGCTATCACACTCTTTAAGGGCCCCCTGAAAGCGTATGTTGCGGCGCATGACGGGAAGGTGCCTTCTGTGGATGATCCTGACCCCAAAGTGAGGGAACTGGCTATTGCTTTGCAGAAGATCAAGAATCTGAAGCAGAGAAAAATAAGTGGACTTGAATATGAGGAGTAATGTATGGAATGGCCCAAAGAGTTATTGGAGATTTTTGACGATCCGTTATTAGATGGTGTACGCCCCAAGGTGGCAGCTCCAACAGCTAATGACAGGATGCAACAGAAGTTGGCAGAGGTGAACAACTGGATTGCCCAAAACGGACGAGAACCCAGTCCAAGCGGCAATCTGAAGGAGAAGATGATGTACGCGGCGATGAAAACATTGCGTGAAAAAGGATTTGAAATATGGATATAGATAAGGAACTGGAAGCAATTTTCGACGATCCGCTATTGAAGATGAGTGAAGAGGAAGAAAGCCTTTTCGACATTCCTCAGGATATGCGGAGAGTGATAGCCAAGAAGAAACCTGACTACGTGGCTCAACATAAACTTTGCGAGAACTTTCAGGACTATAAACCATTGTTCGCCAAAGTGCATCAGGAGTTGAAAGAGGGCAAACGCTCATTGGTAAAGATCAACAAGACGGCAACTCTTGCAGCTGGAAGATACTACTTTGTGAGTGGGCAGATGCTGTTGCTGGAGCAGATAGGTGAACTTAAAAAGAGTAGTAATTTCCTGCCTGATGCCAGAACGCGCTGTATCTATGAGAATGGTACAGAATCGGACATTCTTTTGCAGACTCTTCGTAAAAGTGTGGTGGGCGATGGCTATGCTATCTCAGAACTACAAGTAGAAACGGATAGCCACTTCTTCAGCAATTCAGACATCGCTACTGATGACCATGTAACAGGCTATATCTATGTATTGTCATCACTATCTGACGACCCTGCTGTAAAAGCTGAAAAGAATCTGTATAAGATAGGTTTTACGACTAACGATGTGGAGCAGCGAATTGCCAATGCAGAGAATGAACCAACCTATCTGATGGCCCCCGTTAAGATTGTAGCAACCTATAAAGTGGTTAATCTGAACTCACAGATGTTTGAGGATTTGGTGCATCAACTGTTGATGGCTGTGCAATATCAAGTAGTGGTATATGATGAAAAGGGTATAGCCCACCAGCCCCAAGAATGGTTTGTAGTGCCTTTGCCTGTGGTGGATGTGATGATCAAGAAAATCATGGATGGCTCCATTGTAGGTTATACCTATAATCCACAACTGGAATGCCTTGAAAAACGAATTGTCAAAGCTAAATCGACCTTCGACACCACGGGCATGAAAGTGCTGACACTCAATATCAAGAAAGTCTATTTCGATGAGATTATGAGTGGGACGAAAAAGATAGAGTATAGAGAACTGAAACAAACTACACTCAATAAATATACTTATCTTGATGAGGCTGATGGTAAGCGCTATCTGCGCCGTTATGATGCATTACGCCTGTTTGTAGGCTATAACAAAGACAGAGAGAGTGCCTTGGTTCAGGTAACGGACACGACCTATAATGAGGGCATTGTGGAGTATCATCTAGGGTTGATATTAGAAAAGATTATTTAGATTCTACCCATATTTTATGCGAGTGATCGCCACGAGTGGTGATGCCCGAATCGGGATCGGCTACTATTTGTTTGAGGTCGTATGAAGCGGCCGCTTTGGACTGCCCGGTTGCCACAGCATAGTCAGTAAGCGTCATGAATCCATAGCTGCCAATAATCGCTTTGGCCTTTGCCAGACGCTCTTCACGGCTGTACTTGCACTTCTTGGGGACTTCAACGTCTACACCGGTGCAGTCGAAAGTAGCCTCCTTGTTCATTTCCTTCAGCAACTCCGGGTCGGGCTTGAAATTGATGCCCTTGATGCACACGTGCCTGTATTTCAGCTTGGGGTCGGCATCGTCATCACATTCCTGCTGCTGTGCAATTTCCTTTTCTGAAGGCGTGGAGGTATCGAATCCTAAGGAAAGGGAGAATACCCCCAATCCGTCAATCTTGATGTTGTGCCCCCAAGGCATACTGCTCTTCATTTCTGATATCAGCGCATCAAATGCGGCCCGGATAATCCCCTCGTTAAGGATTCTGGATAACGCGCACATATGTTGAATGACCAGATCATAGTCGTACAGCGAATATGTCTGCATCTTGGGATAGACAATCGTCTTTCCTTCTGTCATTTCCCCTGGAAGCTCCTTTAATATGTAATTTGCCATCTCCTTATTTTGTTTGATTACTATTCAGATCGTCAATTATTTCTTCCCTACTTTTTTCCCCTCTACGTCCTGCAAAAGATTCTCTTCTGCCCAACAAATGTTTCTCGCTCGAAATAGTTTTTATATTTCCGCACCTTGAACTCATGTTCAGCGTCCTTGAACTTGTATTCAGCGCCCTTGAACTTATGTTCAACGCGCTTGAACAACATTTATGACGCCGCAAAGATACATTTTTAATTCGATTCCGCCAAATAAATCAGCCGAAATCCCTCAAAAAGTACTTCGGATTCAGAAAAATAGCAGTTCTGACAAAAATAAAATCGAGAAATATGCAATAATTTTCCTTTTGGTGTGTATATATAAGTAGAAGGCATCAAAACGGACGAAGACAAAGTCAAATGGAACATGAATCGACCATCCTGATTCGCGACCTGAGGGAGCATAGGCCAGCAGCCTGTCAACGGCTGTTCACGGAGTATGGGCCGATGGTGTTCCGTATGGTGCAGCGCATCGTGACGCGCCGCGAGGATGCCGAAGAGGTCTATCAGGATGTGTTCTTCAAGGCGCTGCGTGGTATAGATGGCTACGATTCCCGTCAGGCGACGCTTGCCACATGGCTGGCTCGCATTGCCTATCACGAGTCGCTCAACTTTGTCAGAGGTAAGAAGCCCACCTTATTATATATAGAGGACAGCGACCAAGGTCCTGACATATTGGAGGCTCCCGACGATGCACCTCAGGACGAAGAGACCATCCGGCAGTTGGAACGGGCGCTGGCGATGCTTCCGCCACATGAGCAGGCCGTCGTGAGCATGTTCTACTACGACAATATGAGTCTCGCTGACATCGCCTTTGTCACAGGCTCCATCCCCTCTACCGTCGGCTCGCAGTTGAGCCGTATCCGCAAGAAACTTTATCGAATCATCAAAACACTTTGAATTATGAACGAACTCAAAAACGATAACATCCTGCGCCAAGCCGTCAGCCGACGCGAACAGCAGTTGCCGCCGATGCCTGCCGACCTGAACGAGCGGCTGATGCAGTGTATCGAGGAAACTGAGCCGGCTCGATCTGAGACCAAGCCTCGCCGATGGTGGCTCTATGCTGCCGTAGCCGTTGCTGCTAGCATCGCCCTGCTCATCGTCTTCCACTTCGGAAAGGAGCAGACTCCGCAGGAGTCCCTCGTGGCGCTGCGAGTTGATCAGCCTACAACCTCGGTTCCTGAGCCTGTCGAAGGAGAGCCTGTCATAGAGGAGCCTTCAAATGCGGCTTCTGAGTCTGTCGAAGCGCCTGCGCCACAACCCTCTCAAAAGCCTGCAAAGAAGCGTCAGGAAACGGTCATGAAACTCGTTGAACTGATACCCACCCCAGAAGTAGAGCCTGCCCTCACAGCAGAAGCAGAACCAACTCTTGAGGCAGCAGCAAACGCCGAAGAAGACCCGTTAGTAGCGATGGCGGCTCAGTTGGAGGACATCCGTTCTCGCGGCCAGCGCCTTCAACAGGAAATCACAGCAATTATGAATAATTAAACAGGATATCATCATGAACAGACGCTATACGCTTATTTCCCTGGTTGTTTGGGCGACGATGGCATTTGCTCAGCAGCCCAATCCGCGCCTCAGCCAATTGGACGACTATCTCCAAAAGCAGAGGGGAAATGTGAATGTCGACTCCATCCGCCATATCTTCGCCAGTGTGAGCAAAGAGGCGTCCGACAGCTATCGCTACGAATCTCACAAGGGGGGTGCTGACACCATCAAGTATGAGTTGGCTTTTCGTTATGACGGCAATGGTGACCATCGAAGCCCCATCCGAGAAGTAGCCAGATTCCTTTGCAGCGGCACTCAAGGTGAATACTATCATGGGCGTAAGAACCTCATGTCAGACAACGAGATGAAGGCCATTGAAGTCTCTCCCCTTACGGTATCGAAACAAATGGTAGCGCCTCTATCCGGACAGGGTCAGAACCCGTGCCTCAGACAGTTGGAAGACTATCTGCAGGAGCAGGGCCTGATAAAGATGGTCGATCGCAAGCCAAGCGCCAGTAAAACGAAAAAAAGGCACAACAAGGGAGGGCAGCTCACAATACCCCCCAAACAGGCTGTCATTGACTCCATCCGTACCGCCTTCACCGATCTGAGCAAGGAGGCGATGGAGAGTCATCAGTACGAAAAACATGCCGAGGGTACCGATACCATCGAGTATGCCCTGGTGTTCAGCGACACAGAAGCCGTCAACTTCACCTATAAGAAGAACGCCGCCAACCAGGCCAAAGGCCTCTACACACATACGTATGAGAGAGAGGAAGTGAAGACATCCGACGCCATCGCTGCCAAAAAGTGGCGTATCGACATCCGTTCGATGAACACCATGCGCTACGGATCGAGAATGGTGACGCCCGACTTCTATCTGGAACTGCGAGGCGACACGCTATGCAGCTATCTGCCCTATCTGGGTCAGGCCCGCGTTTCACCTATGCTCTCACCCTCGATAGGCCTGAACTTCGAGAAACCTGTGCTGAGTTATAAGGAGAGCCAGCCGAAGTCGAAGAAGTACACGCAGATTGACATCGACGTCAGGACGCAGGAGGACAACTACCACTATGTGATTCAACTCTACGACTCTGGCGAGGCCTATATCCGTGTGCGCTCGCTGAACCGCGACCCCATCAGTTTCGATGGCACAATGACAACCTCTCAATAAAACCGACAACCCTATGAAGAAAAGTTTTACCATCATTGTGCTGGCTCTCATCGCCAGCATGGCTATAGCACAGACGGGTGTCAGCTTTGAAGTGTCAAGAAGAGACGTATCGACCAGATAAAGGCCGGTAATGGGTGTCTTATCGATCCGAAGAAGATTACCTATCTGAATGGCTGGTTCCTGAAGTTCTTCCCCAATGCGCTGGGTGAAACTCCCGACAGTGTGGTGTGGAACCATGACATGCCTCAGGAGATGGTGCGCGTGAGTTTCCGCCAAGTACTCACCGACCCCGATAG
>Ga0247610_10006976_pt1 | contig 11638 bp, 10 predicted proteins | sample 174DNAGHGhighgp2_FD_193483 | JGI IMG/M metagenome (GOLD analysis project Ga0247610, IMG submission 193483) | Sheep rumen microbial communities from Palmerston North, Manawatu-Wanganui, New Zealand - 1742 DNA GHGhigh gp2 | ecosystem: Host-associated > Mammals > Digestive system > Stomach > Rumen...
AACGCCGTGCACCGCAACGCCTACTGGGGCATCCGCGGCAACTACCGCTCGATGCCAACCGACTGTCCCCAGCGTGACGAGCGTATGGGCTGGACCGGCGACCGTACCACCGGCTGCTATGGCGAGAGCTTCCTCTTCGACAACCACCGTCTCTATGCCAAGTGGCTGCAGGACCTCGAGGACTGCCAATGGCCCAACGGGCAGCTCAGCGACGTAGCCCCAGCCTACTGGCGCAACTACACCGACAATATGACCTGGCCCGGCGCCTTCGTCACCGTGGCCGATATGCTCTACTCCCGCTTCGGCGACATCGAGCCCATCCGCCGCCACTACGACGCTATGCGCAAGTGGCTGCTGCATATGCGCTTATGGTACTGCAATGAGGGCATAATGACGCGCGACTGCTACGGCGACTGGTGTATGCCGCCCGAGAGCCCGGAGATGATACACTCCAAAGACCCCAGCCGCATCACCGAGGCCGCCGCCATCTCGACACCTTTCTACTGCTACCTGTGCAACATAATGAAAGGCTTCGCCATCCGGCTCGGCAAAAACGACGATGCCGACTTCTTCCAACGGGAATTCGACACCATAACAGCCATATACAACAGTCGTTACCTCGACACCCTCACGGGCAACTACGCCAACGGTACCGTCACCGCCAACATCCTGCCGCTATGGTTCGGTATGGTGCCCAGCAAGCTTGAGGACAAGGTCTTTGCCAACATCATCAACAAAACGACGAACGACTTCGGTGGCCACGTCAGCACCGGCGTTGTCGGCATACAGCAGCTGATGCGCACGCTGACCCACTACGGCCGCGCCGACCTCGCCCTCCATCTGGCCACCGACACCACCTACCCCTCGTGGGGATATATGGCCCGGCGCGGTGCCACCACCATCTGGGAGCTGTGGAACGGCGACACCGGCGACCCCTCGATGAACAGCGCCAACCACGTGATGCTGCTCGGCGACCTGCTCATCTGGGAATACGAATACCTCGCCGGCATCCGCCCCCTTGAGCCCGGCTACAGCAAGATTCAGTTCCACCCCACCTTCGTCGAAGGCCTGAACCACGTCGACTGTACCTACCGCTCCGTCAGCGGCACCATCGAGAGCCACTGGCGCCGTACCGACAAGGGCATCGAGTGGACCATTGTCATCCCGCCCAACACCACCGCCGAAGTCTACCTGCCTTCGGGCATTAAGAGCGTGGGGAGCGGGACGCATAAGTTTAAGGTGAACCTGTAGGCAATATCGGAAACAGACACTATTGTTCCTCAGACGCTTTGCAATATTCCTTCGACCACGCTGAGAATAACAAAAATAAAAACGTTTTTAAATAAAGCAGTATGACCAACGACATTTTGCACAAGCTATTAAAAACTCATTTCGGATATGATAATTTCCGACCTATGCAGGAGGAGATTATCCAGCATACAATCAGTGGCGGCGACTCGCTTGTGCTAATGCCTACTGGAGGCGGCAAATCGCTGTGTTTCCAGATTTCTGCTCTGGCAATGGAAGGGTTGGCTGTGGTGGTGTCACCACTCATCTCGCTGATGAAAGACCAGGTGGGGGCATTGCAGGCTAATGGCATTGCGGCAGAGGCGCTAAACAGTAGCAACGACGAGAAACTGAATCGCGACATCCTCGACCGCTGTTTAGAAGGAAAGGTAAAACTGCTTTATATATCGCCCGAACGACTGGTTGGCGGTATTATGAACATCCTACAACAGGCACATTTATCACTCATTGCCATAGATGAGGCACATTGCATTTCTAGTTGGGGACACGATTTCCGACCAGAATACGCGCAGTTGGGCCAGTTGCGCAAATTGTTTCCGGGTGTGCCAATTATGGCACTTACGGCAACGGCAGACAAGATAACCAAGCAGGACATCTTGAAGCAGCTGAACATCACTGATGCCCGGACGTTTATTGGTTCGTTCAATCGTCCGAATTTGAGTCTCGACGTGAAGCGTGGTTACTCGGCTCGCGAGAAACTGCGTTCTATTGTGGATCTAATAAGAAGACATCCCGGCGAGAGCGGCATCATCTATTGTCTGGCACGCAAAACAACGGAACAATTGACGGAAAAGTTGCAGCAGGAAGGCATTGCGGCTGGTGTTTATCACGCCGGATTGCCAAACTCGGAGCGAGACCGTGTGCAGGATGATTTCGTGGCAGACCGCATTCAGGTGATTTGTGCCACTATTGCTTTCGGGATGGGTATCGACAAGAGCGATGTGCGGTTTGTGGTGCATTATAACCTACCTAAAAGCATCGAGAGTTTCTATCAGGAGATTGGACGCGGAGGCCGTGATGGTCTGCCTTGCGAAACAGTGCTTTACTATAATCTTGGGGATATCATCACGCTTCGGAAGTTTGCAGACGAGAGTGGTCAGCAGGAGATAAACCTGGAGAAACTAAACCGAATGCAGGAGTATGCAGAGGCTCGGGTTTGTCGCCGTCGCATCCTGCTGAATTACTTTGGCGAGACAAGTGACAAGGGCTGTGACAACTGCGATGTGTGTCATACACCTCCCCAAATGTTCGATGGCACGATAATTGTACAAAAGGCTTTGTCCGTAATTATGCGAACAAGCGAGAACATTGGATTTAACACAACAATCGACATTCTGAAAGGCGCGATGTCACCCGATGTAGTCTCACACCAATACAACCTATTGAAAACCTTTGCAGCCGGATGCGACATCTCATTTCGCGACTGGCACGACTACCTGCTACAGATGCTACAGATGGGATTCATCGAGATTGCCTACAACGACGACCGGCATATTCACATTACCGAATTGGGACAGGAAGTGCTTTATGGCAAGCGGGCGGTTCAACTGGCCGTAACCAGTCGTGAGAACTTTAGCGTGAAGGCGCGACGGCAGAGGCAACGCGAAGAGAGCCTGAAAAGCATCGAGAATGCAGGTGCAAGCGAAAACACAGAGCTCTTCAACAAACTGAAAGAGGTCAGGAAACGTATTGCCGACATACATCATTGGCCCGCTTATATTGTTCTGTCCGACCGTTCGTTGCATCATCTGGCAATAGAAAAACCCACCACTCTCGCCGCTTTTGGAAACACCTTTGGCATCGGAGAGCACAAACGAGACAGCTTTGGAACTGAGTTTCTCGAGGTTATCAAGGAATATGCCACTGAGCAGGATGAGCACCCGTTTCCCGATGCAACAACAGCAACTACAGAGAAACCATTATCTTATATGGAACAGCAGAAGCTGCTTCACGCCAATGCCTACGCCCCTTGGACGGAAGAGGATGACGACCAACTCAGGCAGTATGTTGATGAAGGACGTTCTGTAGAAGAGATAGCTATAATGATGGAGCGGAACAACGGAGCCATACGATCGAGAATCAAAAAATTGGATATTGCGACAGAAGAGGATGAGCCACAGAATGATTGGTTTGAACGTTATGAGCAGGAATTGTTTCGTCTTCAGACCGAAAAGGCAGAAATAGAGGAAAAGATCGACGCAATCCGCACGCAGATATTACAGGAAATGGAGCAACGAGATATGGACAAGCTGGATTCTGAGAAGTACAGCGTCAGCTATTATCCAGCCAGAACCGTTATGCAGTTCGACAGCAAAGCCTTCAAGGAAGAGAACGAGGATTTGTACACATCCTATTGTTCGCCAAAAGAGAAGGAGGCTTCGATTGTTGTAAAGCGAAATAAGGAATAGATCTTAATCTTTCAAACAGCCAATTGGCACGACCAGAACGCCATCGTCGCGGCGATAGGCGTATTTGCCCACGCCGACAAGGACCATTTTGAAGGCCGGTACATTCATACGTTCGATGTCGATCTTTTTCTCTAAAGTGCAAAGATTAGCAGCTCCCTCGACAATCAGCTTCTCGCCGCCGAGTTTTATCTCCACCAAACCATATTTGCCATTCCGCAGATGTATCACCGCATCGCACTCCAGACCGTTTTTGTCCCGGTAATGGTACACATGGCCATCCAACGCATCGGCATATACGCGCAGGTCTCTAACCGCCATAGTCTCAAACAAGAGGCCCATTGTCTTCAGGTCATTTAGCAGGTCGTTTGGTCCTAATCCCAATGCTGCTATCGCAATGGATGAATCTGTAAAATAGCGAGTGTCTGAAGTACGTATTGCTGTCTTACTTCGAAGGTTGGGGTTCCACGCAGGCATATCCTCCGTAACAAATATCATACTCAATGCTTTTAGATATGCCAGTATTGTTCCTTCACTCATTCCACCGTCATTTGACATCATATCACTCTGTAACATTCTTGCTGTTACTTGTCCTCCTTGATGTCTGGCATAGCTCCTGAGCAGCCGCATAACAGAATTGGCATCTCGCGTAACACCATCCACTCGTGACATATCGCTTTGGGCGACTGCGTCTACATAATTATATGACTGCCGTAAGGCAGCACTCTCCGTCATCTCCAACGCCCCCGGCCATCCTCCCCGACAAATCAGATAGGCCAGATGTTCTATATTCATCTTCTTTTCGCCACCCAAATGCTCTTCTCCTGCAAACAAAGAGCGTAACGAAACATCTCCCGTCGAGTCCCCTGACTCCCACAACGACATAGTTCGCATTGTGAGCCAAGAGAAACGGCCGGTACCGCTATGTTTTATCTTGTCACGGTTTGGAGGGACCGCAGAGCCTGTAAGGATAAACTGACCCGTGTGTTTCTCTCTATGGTCAACCTCGAATCTGACAGCGTCCCACAACTGTGGAGCGAGCTGCCACTCATCAATCAACCGTGGCGTTGAACCTGCAAGGAGCCTGCGTGCTGCCGTAGAAGCAAGGATTATATTATCCTCCATATCTTCTGGATCGTTCATATAAATCCTGCTACTCGCGATTTGCTCGGCTGTAGTTGTCTTACCGCACCATTTGGGGCCTTGTATAAGCACGGCACCCGACGCTTCAAGACTTTCTTGCAATAGTTTGTCGGCGACTCTATTCTTGTACTGCATAATATTTCAATTATTTACAGCACCTATAACGAAACAAATTTTACCTTATTGTGTCAGTTGGCTAAATTTTATTGTGTCAGTTGGCCAAATTTTATTGTGTCAGTTGGCCAAATTTTATTATGTCAGTTGGCTATTGAAGGGGGAAAAAAAGATGTCGCTATTTGTTATTTCCAATAGTATCCATTCTTCGCCATTCATAATAATTGGCTTCTGAAATCTTCAGCTTGGCAATAAAATCTTCTATGTTGTTTGAAAGAAATGGCTTGAAATCACTTTTGATGAAGCATATTTTTGAAAGGTTCAGTTTGCAGCACTTAAAGATTGCATTTTTTCGCATTATATATTCGTCCCGGTTTCCTCTAGCCGAACGCTCTATCACAATCTTCCACCACTCATATTCGGCATACACGGCAAGCAAATACAGATATGGGTAATAAAGTATGGTGCCAACAACCGGATAGATTATTGAGACCATCATTTCAAATGAGAAATTCTGGTGTAATGGACAAAATTAATGGTTTTTCAGAGGACTTATTCGCTAATGGACAAAAATAATGGTCGAATTACGTTAAGGATTTTGCCGGATGAAAAACAGGTTGTACCTTTGCACCGTCGATGAAGCGGAGAGGAGCTCTGCTGGGGAGCAACTCCTCAAGGAATAGTCGACAAAGTAAAACACCGATGAAAGGGCTGCCGTATGCGACAGCCTTTCTTTCATTGGGATTTGCCTTTCGATGCCTCAACTGTCTGTAAGCTCATCCTTGAGCAGCATCACCACGTACTTTCTGCCCCAATATGTGGTATCCATTAAGACGATTACTTTCCCTGGTGATGATATGCCTTGGGGTGGAGTGTATGCGTCAAGTTTGTTTGTAGTTGGGTTTCATAGTATCTATTTATTTTGTTGCAATAACAGCCAGCCAGTGGTGCTGCCCGTCGCCGTGGACGGCGATGTCGTGGAAGCCGGCGTTGGCGAGGTGGGTACGCAGCTCGTCGGGGGTGTAGGTGTGCATACCGTCAATCAACTTCTCCCACTTCTCGTTTTTGCCCGTGAGGCCGTCGTCCTCGTTGACGATGGCGAAACGTCCGCCTTCTTTCAGGGTGCGGCGCACCCCGCGGAAGCACTCTTCGATGTCCGGCCAGAAGTAGACGGTCTCGAAGGCGGTCACGAGGTCGAAGACGCCCTCCTCGAAAGGCAACGCAGCGGCGCTACCCTCCAGCACACGGCAGCGTCCAGCGGTGATGGCGGCGGCATTCACCTCGGTGCTTTTCTTCACCGAGACTGGTGAGTAGTCGATACCCGTCACTGTCCCTTTGGGACAACGCTTCAGCAGCCGTGCCACATTGGCACCGCCGCCGCACCCCACATCGAGGACGTTGGCATCGGCGGCGAGCGTCAGATGCGAGAGGCCCCACTCCGCCAGATGGGCGTGGCCGCCACCGTTCATACCGTTGACCATCATTCTTCCGAAGAAACCTTCGGGTTTGCGTGTGTTGCTGAAAATCTTACTTAGAAGCCCCATAATCTTATTGTTTATTTAATCAATTTCTTTGCTATCCACAATCCGCATTCGGCGGCGACGACGATGGCCACCAAGACGACGACGAGCCACAGCGTGCTCTGCAGCGGAGCCATAGCGTCGGCATAGGCCTGCCCCACCTCCTCGGCGGCGCCTTGCAGGTACCACGCCTTGCGTGTCCAAAGGTATATGATCTCGGCGATGTTGCCGAGGGCGAGGAGCGGGTATGTGACGGCATCCTTCTTGACGCCCATCCGCACCAGGTCGCTCAGCACGCCGAATCCGACAATGACGGCCAGCCGAGTGAGGTCCACCTCGCCTAAAGCCATCATCAGCAGGCCGAACACGGCCGACAGCACCGTCCCCAAACCGAACCTATGCCAGCGGAGCGAGAGCCAGCGGTAGGGCAATGCGCCAATGAACGCCCCTAGGGCAGGAGCCAACACCCAGCATACCGGATGGGCAAAACCGATGAACTCGGCGGCAAACACCGCCACAAAATACAGCACCACGAAACCCGTAGCACACCAAAATGTCAGTCTTTTATCCATATTATAGCTTTTTTTGATTCCGGCTGCAAAATTACCGACATTCCCACACCCCTGAAATCCCCAAAAATGAGGATTTTTGTGCAGCTAATGCATATACTATTCTCCGCATATTTTGCGGAGAATATTTGTTTTTTTCTCCGCACGGCAACATTTATTTTGTCAGAAGAATAATTTTGTGTATCTTTGCAGCGTGAAATAACAAAAATTCTATGCCTAAAATATACGAATACTTCGGATTCATCTTCTACTTCTACTCCAATGAACACGAGCCAATACACGTGCACGTAAAACACGGAGACGAAGAGAGCATATTTGAGCTAATTATGATGAATGGCTCTTTGGAGCGTATCAACATCCGAGAGAAAAAAGGAGTGCCGCCATTGTCATCGAAGGATGAGCGAGTTGCCGAAGCATTTATCCGCAAATACAGCAAGAATATCATCGACAAATGGGTACGTTTTTTTGTGATGAAACAGCAAGTAAGAAGCACCAACATCAAAACAAGACTATGAGCGACAGACTATACATAACAGAAGCTATTGACCTTGGCGGGCTGAAGGTGCGGTTGATTTTCAGCGACGGCACCAACAGCACGGTGGACGTGGGAGACTATATCCGCCGGCATCCGCATCCGCAGTATAACAAATACCTTGACCCCAAGAAGTTCCGCACGTTCACCCTCGACGGCGGCAATATCGTCTGGGGCCGCAACTGGGATTTGATATTCCCCATCGAGCAACTGCACGAAGGGGTGATTTGAAAAAAATTGTGTATCTTTGCAGCGTGAAAATGATAAAATGAATATGACATAAAACGTAGAAATAGAAAAAAATAGATAGAGCTTGAAGTGCTTGTTCTCCTTGGATAAAGACTGGTAATCTAAATTGGGTGAGAATAAGAAACAGAAAGTTCACGCTTTGGCGTGAATCGTTCGTTCCTTATTTACCCAAAGGTATTTACCAGTCACCTATCCAAGAAATAAGGATTAGTTATACGAAGGTTTCGCGCCTTTTTCATATCCTTACTCCAACATCGGCTTCCGGCTCATAACAACAAGCAGGGAAGCCGAAAACTGCATATAGAGTAGGCGAAAATAAAGTAATACAAATAATACAATGGGAATAATTGTTAAATGTCCAGAATGCGGAACAGAATTTAATGAACTTCTTTATTCGCAATGTCCAGAATGCGGAAGCATAAAATACAAGGATATTAAAGAAAAAGATGAGCCTTACAAGGTAGAAACAGAAAACGAAGCCTCGGAGGAAACGACACCCAGGTGTGGAGCATTTGCAAATGACAAACAAAATGCTTTGTTGAACATTTTTTGCCTTTTGCTTATTTTTTTAGCCTGGCTACCATATCTGATATTAAAAAAGAAACATCCGAAAAAGGCAGAAGGGTGTGCCCTATGGGGGCTAATTGGTTCTGCTGTTTCTCTTTTAGGAATCATGCTGACATCAGGCAAAATAAATCCAGTTTGTATTATATTGTGTATTATTTATTATGTATTGTGGCGCCGTGCATAAAATAGTTTTATTGTTTGCAACTTCCATACTTTTGGTTATGGAGTCCTCTTGTTCAAACAAACCGAATCATTATCAACAGGCTATCATAAATTACCTTTCTATTCCATCAAGTAACATTCATGAATGGATAAACGATAGCAGTTATTATGATATTGACAAAAACGAGGTTGTTTTTGTTTCAATTATAGATCTCTCGAATACCACTCCGGCCTTTGAGAATACATTAATTGAGCAATACAAGGACAAGAAGAGAATTCGCATGTCAACAAAAAGAGAGTTTGTTAACCTTTCTCCTATTCTACAAGAGATGCTTAAAATACAGGCATCTGCAAGATATATTATTAAAACAAATGACAATCGCATATTAGCCGACAATACATTTAGTCCAGAAGAATATCTGACACCTATAAACGAGGAGGAGGAAAAAGCAATTATTATAGCTAATATTCGTCAGCAAGCGTTATCTATGCAGGTGAGATTCCCTGTAATAATAGAAGATGGCGTATATATCTTTAAAGCGGATTTTATAGAGTCAACATGCGTGTTTCGATTTTTGATTGTAGTCTCTGATGAGATACTGTCCTCTATCAGACTAATGGATATAGAAGAATATGCAACCGAAATTGGGAATTCATTTGTAAATTCAATTACCGGGGAGTTCCCAGAAATTGTTGAATCTTATCGTTCTGTTGGACTCAAAATAGCCATAACAATGTGCGATGTTCGAAAAAATGTTTTGTGTACCACGGTAAAACCCATATAACATACATGTAATAAATGAAGAAGGTAATCGACTGGCATTACAGTACATTATCTGCGAACTAGAACATTTTCATTAAATCCAATATGAGAGAAAAGGCCGCTCTGGCCGCCGCCAAGTTCCGTCCCGCCGAGGATATGCTGAGCAAGAAAAAGTAGCTTGCAAAATCCCAAGCGCGAGAAGTTTCAAAATCATGCTCATTATTAAAAAAGACAAGAGCATGATTGTATACAAAACATGAGCATGATTTTTCGGAATCATGCTCATGAAGTTTTCTAATAATGATGTTATTGACGTTTAAACGACAAAAAATCTACTATGAGGACATTTTTACTTTATTCCCATTCTTTTCATCATCATTCTGTTTTTAAGAGAAAACAAAATGTCATCAAGTTTTATATGATCGTTCATCTCGTCCGTGATGATAAATTCTAAATGAGACTGCTCGAATAGCCTCTGTACATCAACATCCATTTCCCGTATTCTGTCTTTAATTTCAGACTGTGAATCATCGTTTTTTGTAACGATGGTAATGTTTTGCTTGCTATTTTCTTCAATTGCATTTCCGGAGGAGAGTTCTTGGAAAAACTTTTTAAAATAAATGAAATCGATACTACCAAATGACAAGCCAAAGAAAATAATATCATTGGCATCCTTTAATGTGTTATAAACATCATGAGACGGATAATGACGACTTGAAGTTTTGTGCAACCAAGCATAGCCAGGAGCTAATTTTGTTTCATTTACTCCTAAAATAATAGAATTATTCGAAAGGTCTCCGTGCAAATGATGACATTGAATGTCTTGGGACAATCCTAGAAATTTACCAAATTGGTTTATGTCTGTATAATTAAAAGAATAAACCATATCAAAACAATTTGCTTTTAATACGTTTGCAGCACAAGAATCCACGTCTATTCTTGCTGATGTTTTTTTCTGTTCTTGTTCTATAAACTTATGTAATCCCAATCGAAGATTATTAAAGTAGATTTTGTCTTCATTTGCTGTACTAAATGTATTATTGAACGCATAACCGGCTGCAAAGTTCAACAATTCGTTTTCTAAATCGAACCAGGTTTTATCTTCCAACACAAAATTTCTAATTGTTTCAATATAGTCTGTCATACTAATATTATGCGGTTCATCGCCTAAATCAAGAATACAACCATCAGAAATTATTGGTAACGAATTGTAATTCACTTTGGGCCAAAAACCGGACTTCGCAAAGTCAGAATATTTCGTTTTGAGTCCTAAATCTAGGTCAAAACCATTTCCGATAACGAGTATTGATTTGCTCATATTATCTAATCTATTATCAAAGTAAAAAAAAGGAGGAGTTACAAAAAACATCCTCCTTTGTTCTGTTTTAATTTATATCTTACTTCACCTCTTCGTAGTCGACGTCGGTGACGGTGTCGTCGTTGCCTTTGGAACTGTTACCGGTTGGGCCTTGCTGGCCGGGGTTGCCTTGGAAGCCTTGGCCGGGGTTCTGGGGGCCGGCCTGCTGCTGGGCGTTGTACATATCCTGGCTGGCGGCCTGCCAAGCGGCGTTGATTTTCTCCATTGCCTGGTCGATGCCGGCGACGTTGCGGGCGCTGTGGGCGGCCTTCAGTTCGTTGAGGGCGTTCTCGATGGCGCTCTTCTTGTCGGCGGGCAGCTTGTCGCCATAGTCCTTGAGGTTCTTCTCGCTCTGGAAGATCATACTGTCGGCAGCGTTGATTTTCTCAATCTCTTCCTTGGCCTTCTTGTCGTCGGCAGCGTGGGCCTCGGCTTCGGCCTTCATACGCTTGATTTCGTCGTCGCTCAGGCCGCTCGAAGCCTCGATGCGGATGTTCTGGCTCTTGCCTGTTGCTTTATCCAAAGCGCTGACGTTGAGGATACCGTTGGCGTCGATGTCGAAAGTGACCTCAATCTGAGGCACTCCACGCGGTGCTGGCGGAATGCCGGCCAGGTGGAAGCGGCCGATGGTCTTGTTGTCGGCTGCCATCGGGCGCTCGCCCTGCAGCACGTGGATTTCGACCTCGGGCTGGTTGTCGGCAGCGGTCGAGAAGACCTGCGATTTCTTGGTCGGGATGGTGGTGTTGGCGTCGATCAGACGGGTCATCACGCCGCCGAGGGTCTCGATACCCAGCGAAAGAGGAGTGACATCGAGCAGAAGCACATCCTTCACCTCGCCGGTCAGCACACCGCCCTGGATGGCAGCGCCGATGGCGACCACCTCGTCGGGGTTGACACCCTTGTTGGGGGTCTTGCCGAAGAATTTCTCGACGATGGCTTGGATGGCAGG
>Ga0247610_10006978_pt1 | contig 11633 bp, 9 predicted proteins | sample 174DNAGHGhighgp2_FD_193483 | JGI IMG/M metagenome (GOLD analysis project Ga0247610, IMG submission 193483) | Sheep rumen microbial communities from Palmerston North, Manawatu-Wanganui, New Zealand - 1742 DNA GHGhigh gp2 | ecosystem: Host-associated > Mammals > Digestive system > Stomach > Rumen ...
TTTCAATAAACTTCCTCATCCTATATTTATCTGCAAGTTCCGACCAAATTGTGATATCCGAATTAAAAGCTAACCATGTGATTTTTTCATTAAAATCAATTGGGTTCTCCCAAGGCATTTCTTTGCCCAATTTTTCACGGAACAGTATACTTGATAAGTGTTTCATAGAAATTCTACCTAAGATAGAGTTTCTAATACTTCTATATATTACACTGGGAGAGGCAAATCTAACAGAAGAGTTTGAAACTTTGTAAAAAGCACCCAAGCGGCGATATTGACGTATTTGGTTTTCGATAGAGTCTTGAACATATTTCTTTCGTGCATTCTCATATTCTTTTGAAAAAACGAAAGAATAATCGATAAAAGTACATAGGGTACCATCCAACAATGTGGCGTTTTTCCAACTACGCACTTTCTCATTTAGATCCGGTGCATTGAGACCATATTTCTTCACTTTATAAAGAAAGTTTCTTGATGCAATACTTGCGAGCGGCATATTCTTTTTACTACAAAAGTGAAGTACTTTAGCGGAAGCTATATACTTCGCACCAAATCGAACCTGGCAGTTCCATTCGCCAGGAAGCTCCTTAATCACACTATTGTTTTCATAATTAGATTTGTTGAAAGATGGTTGATCCATGCTTATATTGGATGATGTTCCACTTAAATAGTAATTATGCCATAATGAATATAGATTGTGGGATACTTCATCATCTTTTGCAAAAATAACGCCTCCATTGAAATAGTCTCTTGTGTGTGAAAGAGGGAAACCTATAGTGTCACACTGCTTTTTAAATAATGCGTATGTAGGATGATTCTTCAACTTGACATGTCCGTCTAGAACTGCAGCTATAGATTCTGATACCAAATCAATGCTTTCAAGGGAATCAACGATTAAGGTGTCACAATCAACATACAAATAATCTCCCTTTACAAGCGAGCGAAGTTCCACTTTCAATAAGCGGGATCTCATAAACATGCTAGTTTCTTCTGGGAAATCCTTGACAATAATATCGTCAACATAATCCGTAATCTCTTTTCTATTACCCTTCAGAGTGCTATGTGTTTTATTGTCGACTACAAGCACTATTTTAATATTTGGGTTATAAAGCTGAGCAGAATAGACGGAAATAAGACATTGCTCGTAAAACAAGTCGTTTTCAGTGCTAGCCAGTACATATACTAATTTTGTTCTCATCTCCAATTATTATTTAGACCATTCCAAAAGCAAAGAATTTTTGTTGCTTAACCAAGAATACAAGTCCTGGTTGAAATATTTTTGTAGAATAGGAAGCTTCATTTCACTTAAGGAATTGCTAATAGATAGCAAATCATTCCTTTCAAGGTCATGCAGAATCAACTTATATTTAGCTAATGTTTTTCCTAATGGCTGCAATAAGAATTGTTGTAGATCTATTTCCGTTACATATTTATCTATTATAGTTGTACAATCAATACAGAATCGAATAGAATCTGCAAACTTCTTCCAATTCTGCTTACCTCTCATATCTGAATTTTCGGTTTGGACGTAGACATACCCAATAATAGGCTCGTACCTTACTTTAACAGCATGAATAAAGCAATTTAAAGTATGACAAACATCTTCCCAATAAACACCTTCTTTAAAATATAGAGAATTCTTTTTCAAGAAATCACATCTATACCATTTTGACCAAGTTGCTTTTACTCGGTTCCGATAATTGTTATCCTTTTCATATTTCAAAAGGTCGAGTCCAGACATATTCAGCGGGTACTCCAAATAATCTTCATGAAACATAGACCCATCCAGTCTTTCAGAAATTGAATTGAACTGGAAAATGTCAACTTGGCCAGAAAAAATATCTCTCTCATATATCCAACTGAGAATATTATCCGTTATATAATCATCAATGTCAACAAACCAAATGTATTTCCCTTTTGCAGCGTTAAGCCCCGTATTTCTAGCGGCTCCCTGTTGGCGGTTTTGATTATGGCAGATGAGTTTAATATTGGAATGCGAACTTACATATTCTTCTATTATTTCTCTACTATTATCATTTGAATTGTCGTCTATACATATTATCTCATAATCATCCTCACACACTGCTTGGCGTAGTATGCTATCAATGCATCTATTTATATAATGAGATGCATTATATACGGGGATAATAATAGAAATCAACTTATTATTCTCACACATTCTCAAATATTTTTTTGAATGGAATAAAATTACCCGATGGATTATGGACATTAAAAGAACACGAATCCTCTAAAATCGCAAAATGAACTATTATGAAATAGTCCTTAATACCGGGTTCATTCAGGACTTGTTTAAATAATTCCGCAATAATCTCAGAAGGATTGTGAAATATCCCACACCCCCATGCACCTAAAACTAAAGAATCGTGATAATTATCTATTCCAATTTTCATTATCTGACGAATCTTGTCCAATGCAATTTCCTGATCTAATTTGTATAAGGCTCTTTCTGTCGTAAGTTTAGGATTACGAATTGCTGGAACTGCTATAAAAGAGAGTGGCACACATGAGTCCATTAATTCATAGCCTTCCTGTTCTCTTTTTCTAAACACCAATGCGTTGTGGACATAGACCCCGCCAAAACGCTTATTCAATGGGTAACTATATGAACTTCGATTTAATCCATACTCCGCTGCATGAGAACAGTATGGATACATGTGAACATACAAATTGGACCTTCTAAATAAGCTTTCCTCTTGACCATAGCACCCTCCAATAACTCCTCCTCCAGGGCCATCTTCACAGGCCATATTCAATACGGCGGGATTATATCCACTTTTAATCAGATCTTCTGCAGCATCAATAGAATCCTTATTAACAATTTCTATTATAGTTTTGTTCCTATCTTTTTGGGATCTCTGGAGTATAACGGGACTTGAATAAAAACGAGAGAAACTCTCTACAGACGGTAAATGTACCACTTTACCATCTGCTGTTGTGTAATATCCATCCCTCACAATATTTACATTTGCCTGAAATATAGCCCTTCTTAACAATCTGCCTTTTTCTTTCTTATCGTTGGAAGGTGGAAGATTGTTTACCGCCTCTAATTCTGAAAGCCATTCAGTATGGCTCCATGGTTTATTAATTGAGAATTCCATCTTATTGAAGAAGTTTTATGATCTCTTTGACAACTTCACTATTTCCGCAGGCATCTGGGTTTCCAATACGTTTGCTGTTTGATACTTTCTTACACAAATCTGCAAATTCAGAAACAGTAATACCTATAGATGCTTTATAAATATTCTCTGAATTCAGGCACTGAAGATTCTCCTCCTGCTCTGTACGTCTGTAGGAACACCCAGAAATAAAGGATATTGATGGTATGCCCAAATATGCTAACTCACTTAATGTGTTCCGTCCTGATCTGGTAATGATAAATGCTGCGTCAGTATATATTAAACTCGGATTCAATATTTCATTATGCAAAATGACATTTGAATATGAGATACCATCTAATGTGTCATAGATATTTGAGCTAGAGCAAATAACATGAAATGTGTACTCTGGCAACAAACGTGCAACATTAATACATAATGTCGCAATTTGAATTGTTGATTGAAAGAAGCTGTTGTCAACATTGACAGTCCCGCCTCCTAATACACAATAAACGTTCTTGCTTGGTTGATTCTTAATCTTGAATATTTCACGACGTAAAATAGTCCCCGTAGAAATATAATCTCTGTATAAATCTGAAGGCTGAACCTTCCTTAATCCATGAATAACTGCAAGATCTGCCAGAGAATACATGGCATTAAAATAATCCATACATTCTTTATCTATTTTAGGATTGACAACATCTGCAGGGTTAAGTAAAGCTACAATTTTTAACTTCGGGTATGATAAACGTAATGAATGCAAAATAAGTGGTTCGCCATCGATTATTACTAAATCAGGACGAAAATCTTTAATTTGCTTATGTATGAATGACCCCATTTTATTTGTTGGCAGCAAACCAATGGAGCTGTAGTCCATTGGCGTAGCTTCAATATGCGTCTTGAATCCTCGGCTTTCAAGATATCTGCTTCCCTGCAAATACGAAATAATATTGATGTTGTAGTTGAAATCATCTCTGAGCATCTCCATAATAGAGACACCGGCAACAATTCTACCGAGTCCTGGGAACCCTCTAAAAATACCTAAAACATTCATATATTTAGTATCTTATATATTTCATCAATTGAATATCTCTTAATATGCATCCCGTCTACAGATAATTCCGTACCACCTTCATGCAAAGAAAAAGCAAAATTATAAAACCGCTGACATATTTTCCTTGTGTAAGGGCTACTATCTCCATATGGATATGCATATGTATCAACTGTTCCAACAATCTTTTCAAGCACTTTCTTGGATAATGAAAACTCATCCTCAAGTTCGCGCTCTGTTAAACTTAATAGATTTCTGTGAGTATTCCCATGAGAACCTATTTCCCAACCATCGTTTCTTAGTGACATAATATCTTTTTCCGTTAAGTGATCGCGCACTTTCGAATCTTTCCAATTCCATGAATTGTTTTTCCCTAACATTGAAGTGTTTACAAATACAGTTGCAGTAAAGCCATATTTTTTCAATATAGGAGATACATTAGACATTATTGACGCATATCCATCATCAAATGTGCAAACAATCCATCTTCTACGATACGTTTCGCTCATGTTGATATATTTTTCCATTGAACACAATCCAAATCCATTGAGGTGTAAATCCGATACGAATCTCTCAAAAACTTCCGTTGGTGTAGTGATGTGATCATGAATATTACCATCAACCTCATGAAGAACAACAGTAAGAATACCTGGATTTCTAATTACTAATTCAGCTTGGTGGTTATTTATAATTTCATCCCACAATGCAATTACTCGATTCTTATTAGTACTGAGAAGCAGGGACTTATACGCCTTTGAATACATTTCCTCTTTTTGGGGACAGTCTATTAAATCTGAAAGTGTATTTGCCATATTCTCCGGATTCCAGTCTTTGAATACAAAAAGTTGGTAATCGCCCCTTAAACATTCTGCAATGTAACCAGTTGGAGTTAATAATATTCCTTTCCCCATTTGAATAGCTTCACTGACAGAATTCCCGAAGCCTTCGCATACAGATCCCTGAATATAAAAATCCCATGTTTTTGTTATGTTATGATAGTCTTTCCTGTTGCAATAGCCTAAGAAATGTACACTGTCAGATATCGAAAGAGATTTTACCATGTCATCATAATAATCCTTTAAATCATTATCTACAGCTCCTATAATCTCCAGACAAATAGGAATATGAGTCCTCTTCTTAAATTCAACTATCATGTTAATTAAGTTTGCAACACCTTTTTTCTCATTTATATGTGTTGCTCCGGTTCCTAAAATAACCTTATCTGGTAAATTTGGAAACCGTACCTCAGAAAGCAGAGAGGAAATTGTATTCGGTATCACATAAATTTTATCCATTTGAGAGGGACATAAAAGATCTATGTTCTCTTTCATTTCTTGGGACAGACATACAACTCTGCTTGCTGTTTTAACTGAATAGTCAATATAATGCTTCTCCTGATTATCCCATTTTGCAAGATTTATATCAGATCCTCTCAGAAGTAATATAAATCTTATATGCAAACGTCTTGCAATCAATGAGCTATAATAGCCATTAAAACCTCCTCCAAAGCCTATAACAAGGTCAATATTTAACTCTTGCAACAAAATACAATGGGCTTTAATCCTATATTCATTTGAGATTTTAAATTCAAGATTTGGCATGTAACCTCCCTTAGCCGTCTTTATGAAGTTTTCGTTTGGATCAATGACGGAAACAGTATGCTTGAATTCCTCTTCAAGAAGGGACTTAAAGCGAGAGCACGCAAGCGAGAGCCCACCTCCCGATTCTCCAAACTCAGATGATATAAGTGCAATATTCATAACGTTTCTATATAATATAAAGTTTTACTAATATGGTTCTTGGGATAAACGTAAGTGGGCCATGATTGTATCTTTGAATTCGGAAATAGATTCACGATATCATTTTTTCCAAGTCTTACGATTGGGGGAAATACATCATTTGCTTCCTTATAAGACTCATCAATTACTTCAAGAATAAAGTAATGTGGTGAGCCTGCTTGCTCGTAATAAGAGAGGATCTGACGAAGATACTCTTCTTTGCTTTTTAATCCATCAGAATACACACAATTAACTAAGACGAGTAAATCAGAAGGGCAAAATTGATTCTCAAACAATTCAGATCTAATGATACCCTCTCTGTTGAAAAGGGATTTTAGACGAGCACTTGCGGAGTTGGCAATATGAGAGTCTCTTTCAAAACCTACAATAGTGTTAAACCCTAAATAGGCAAAAATAGATGTCACGAAACCAAAGCCTGAGCCTATTTCAAGAATTCTGAGCGATCGTGGGAGCATATTTGCGATAATAAATACCCGTTTCCAATAATCAGGGAAATTACGCTGCAGATACATTTTGTTCCATCCGCCTCCACTGACATCATCTATGTGAATAGTGTTGTATTGCCTTAACATTTCTTGAAGTTGTTCCATAATAATGACAGTTCCTTTATTACTTCTCTTTTCCCCTTAGATAGATCAATACAGGCTTGCTCTCTCTTCATTATGCATGGTTGAACTTTGAAATCTGGATGAATTCGCAATTCACCGAACATGCGACATGTACTTATGTCTTTTGTAAAACATGGAGAGTCAATATATAGGACAGTAGTGGCTTTGCCATTAATTTGAACTGTCCATCTAGTAGCTCCGGTTCCTTTATCGATGTACTTAATTGCAAATCTTTCGAGGAGCGGATATATTTGCTCTTTAAACGCACAACTATTGTTGAGCCCGATTTGAGGTAATAGTTTCAGAGCAACTTCATTTTCAATAGCGAAAAGCAATAATTCCTCTATATTTTGAATGTTTTCATTTTGAACGACAGCATTTAGACCAACAGGAATATTCGCAAGTCTAACAAGCTTCAACTGTCTAATAATATGTGCATAATCACCATTTCCTGTGCTTGTATTAAACAATAATGAATTCGCATATGGGAACTGAATATTAAATTTTATCCTTGTTCTTGCTAGTTCTGAAATCTGCGTTTCTGTAATGCGAGATAAATTTGTTGCGCAACCAATACCCCAGCTCGTATTGTCATTCACATATTGAATCATACGAACGATATCCTTATTCAAAAATGGCTCTCCTCCACTAAAATGGAGTTCTGATATTTCCTGTCCATTAAGATAATCCACAAATGTCTGGAACTTTGCGAAGTCCATCATTTGGGTTCTCGCACTTTTGCCTTGCCCTTCATTGTGACAAAATGGACATCTATAGTTACATTGATTAGTAACAAGTATCCTCAACTTATTCCAAAATTTACGCTCCATACTTAAACTGCAATTACTTTGGCTTTATAATACCTTGATAATTCCTCACGTGGTTCACCTAATATATCAACATCCTCAGAATTATACATTTCACTAGGTAGAATCATAACATCATTGCGTTCTGGCTTGAATTGCTCCTTTATGTCTCCGTGATTCAGTAATCCAGCTACAGAAACAGAACCACCATAAAGATGATTATTGATGAGGTTGACCTTTACATTTGGCATATCCTCATATGATTTCTTAAAATATTCATAACCTGATAGGGGGGAAATGAGATTTATGAATGTATCATTTGGAAAACTCTTAATAATCTCCTTTTGCATGGAAATCCTTTCTTCTGCTTCAATAAAATACTCATTATTACCACCACGGAATACATCTTTTAAGATTGGCACAGTAAAGATAACATTAGGATAATTCTGTTTTACCCATGTTATACACTCCTCATAACCTTCAATACATGCCTGAGACAGTTTTTTTAGTTTGGGTTGTGAGGTTTCTGTATGCTCTATCCTACGAACTAATATTTGCCTTACTTTGTTTTGAACTCCTAATTTGTGCAGCAGTTCCAGATCTCGTTTTAGTTCATCGAGATTTCCAGTAAACATCAGCGTACATTTATTCAGTGGCGCATATTTCAATAAATGCATTGTTCTTTCCCGGGCCGATCGTGGAATAATCGACTCCCGCTGTTCCTGCATAGTAATAAGGGACAAATCTATTCCAAAGTTGGTAATACTATTTAAGAAATCGAGTTTATCTTCACGGATATATGCTCCTGTAGTTACCGTAGATATTTTCTTGGTAGGGAAATGTTCTGACGCTAATTTGATGAAGTCATAAATCTTGGGATGAAGAAAGGGGTCTGTATGAGGCGCTACAAGGACTCCTGCACCTAATCTTACGTAATTGACTTTAGGATTTATATATTTAAAACCTTCCAATAAATCTTCCTCATCAATCATCGGAATCTTAGGATAATGGCCCAAATATGAGTCTGTATGTACTTTACAGAACACACATCCAATGCCGCAGTACTTGCTTAAAATTGGAATATTGCCGAATGTGGCAATCTCCATACTATACGCTTCAAATTGTTCTTTATTTAGTACCATCTCTTAATTCTTTTTTCCAAGTATTAATGCTCTCTTCTGAAACTCCGCATGAAATGAGATATTTATCAATTGACCCGAATCTCATAACCATATTTAGAAATATATCAATCTTATGTAATTGTGTATCTTGTTTGCTTTTCAAATAATCCTCATAGATGGTTTCTTTCTCAACGCCTGCTAGAAGTTCAAATAATGCAATGATGCAGCCGGTACGGTCCTTCCCAGAATGACAATGAATAAGAATATTGTCTTCTACTGGGTTAATCAAGCTAAAAAGTGTATGTATTTGATTGCTTATGTTTTGAGCACAATATACATACTGAATGAGTTCTTTATCATTCAACTTATACTTTTGTTCAAAATCAGGTTCTCTGTCTTTGGTATCAATGGGCAATCTAATTAACCGGCATTGTTCTAAACACGCGGCATCGTATGGATTCCATCTATATTCATTATTTGTACGTAAATCTATTATGCACGTTATTCTTTTTTTTGTTATTAATTGCTTAAAAAGTGGATCTGTTTGTATATTTGCTAAACAGGCACTTCTATATATTTTCCCCCGACGCATAGACTTTGTTGATAATCCGATATCCCTAAAATTGTATATCTCCTCAGCATGGTTGTCAATCCATTTTGTATCGGGTTCATTAAAACATTGTAAATTTTGGGTTATTAGTGATTGCCAATGAGATCCAATATAGTTTTTATCTTGCATTTCATGATTCTGCATAATTAACATCTTATAGTCCTTTATAGCAAACACACATAAAGAACATACATCTTCTTTAAAATCCTTATCAAAAAAATCATCTATTGATAATGGCAGATGATGAAGAAATCTCTTATGGTTTTCACGATTTACGTACATCACGGGGAAACAGCATGCGGTATATGAGAAACCATATGTCGTAAACTGTATTCCGCAGACGGTTATTCTATCACAGATGCTATACTCTGCATTGACATCTAGTGGAGCGACAGTAACATTACGATGCTTCTGATTCTTTATTTGATAAACTTCATCAGTGCTCAAAGTACTGCCTTTTTGCTTAATCATTTCTCCTACGATAACAGGCGAATATACAATATATGGTCGACAGATAGACGATGGTTCAATAGTCCCGTTTGAGACAATATTAATTTGATTTATATATCCATCATTTTTTAATTCTTCAAATCTCACTACTGCATAATCAATGATTTTAGACAAAAGTGGCTCACCGCCTATAATGCGAATCATGTCTACCAGTCCAATGGGGGCCTTCGTTATTTCATTACACAAGAAATCAATATGCTTTTTTTGCATATCTTTATATGTACGTGATGCCCCATAAAAGGATTCTGCATTACACAGTCTGTTACAATGTCTGCAATGCATATTGCATCTATGTGTTATGTCAACCTCAATAATGATATCCTTCAAAGTCATAATTCTATCGTAAAGCAGGTGCAACATACTCCATATATTCTTTCAACCCTTCTATTGTCAATGGCCTTTCCTTGATTTTTTGATAATTCGGACAATAGAAACAAGGAATAGTATTGGGACAATCTTTTCTTTCAAATAAAATTCCAACCAGAGTTTTATAATATTGGCTATTTTCCCATTCTGATATCGACATTTCATTAATATCGCCAATAGTCTTCCATTTATTTACGCTACAACCTAATATCTTGCCATTCCAATTAATCTGGGGACTAACAAAGCAGTGATAGCATGGGGCTTTATATTCCTTTTTGTGTATCTCCTTATATTCTGCACGATCTGCCACACCCAATCCACTTTCTCTACGTACAAATTCTTTGTCCTTGACAGGTGAAAAATTGGAGTAATTTAATTTGGGATTAAATGCCATTCTGTATTTTTTACATAGTTCCTTAACTATTGGCAGTTCGTGCTCATTATGACCGAATATAATAAATTGCCATGAAAGCTTTGGATATTCAGAATTATATAAGTCCTTATAGTAATTTAAGCGTTTGATATTTGATAATACTTTTTCCAAACTACCATGAATACGATATTGTGAATAAGTCTCTTGACAAGCTCCGTCTATGGAGATATTCAAATACTCTACTTTATATTTTACCAGATATTCAAGAACGATATCATCAACATCATTAAAATTGGTTCCATTACCACAATATAAAGTCACTCCATTCTCATAGGCAAACTTTATAATATCTGCAATATCCTTATTGAGAAAGATCTCACCCCAATTCGACATTTCAATCCGCTTGACTTGTGGATTGTTGCTCACAAATCTAACAAAGTCATCATAATGAAATTGACCTTTTCCAACAATACCATTATGTGTTATACCTTTTGAAGTTGAACACTCTACACATCTAAGTTGGCATATCGTGGACAAGTCAATTGAAACTTCTTCTATAATTGGTAAACAAATCATTTTAGAATAAATTTATATTATAGGTTACAAGAACACATTTAAATCAACCATTATTGGCAATGCTCCTATAAAGTTGTCAAACACATCATGATTAACTGCTTTAACAATAATATCATATTTATCAAGCTGCAGCTGATCTGGATTTAGCATATGTATTCCATATCTCAACTCTACTTCATAATTATCTACCAATGGGTCAAAACAATCAACTATTTCAAACGTGCCATAGAGAGACTTCACAATGGTCGCAATCATTGTGTTTCTAATATCGGGGGTGTTTGCTTTGTATGAAAAACCTAATATCAGTATCTTTATCTTTTTTGTATCTATTCTGATTGATTGCGCATAAGCTGTTATTCTGTTACTTACTTGTAATGCTTTATTCTCATTAATAGAACGTGCAGTTATAACAAGAGGTAGATCTACTTTCTTCTGAGTTGAGCGCTTTAAAAGGTAATATGCATCCACGCCTATACAATGCCCCCCAACTAGTCCTGGTCTTACATTGGAGAAGTTCCACTTCGTTGCGGCACAATCTGTTACTTCTTGAATGTCTATTCCTTCTTCCCGGCAATAGTCTGAGTACTGATTAGCTAATGCGATTAATACATCTCTTTGGACGTTTTCATACATTTTTGCCGCTTCTGCCACCTTAATATTTGATGCGCGAACGACCTCTGCGTTAATTACGGAACAA
>Ga0247610_10006979_pt1 | contig 11633 bp, 16 predicted proteins | sample 174DNAGHGhighgp2_FD_193483 | JGI IMG/M metagenome (GOLD analysis project Ga0247610, IMG submission 193483) | Sheep rumen microbial communities from Palmerston North, Manawatu-Wanganui, New Zealand - 1742 DNA GHGhigh gp2 | ecosystem: Host-associated > Mammals > Digestive system > Stomach > Rumen...
CCTGTGGGAAGGTGATACCTTCAGTCGTGGTCGCCGTGACATTGACGTTCACGATAGGAGTTGGTGTCTTGCTGTTGACGAGGAAGTCGAAGTATCCTTCCTGACCCGTCGTCGAGGCGACGTGTGCTTGTTCGCCCGCGATGGAGACGAGACCCCAATACCTTGTGGGTGTGTTGGAGTTGGTGTCCGACCATGCGTATGAAGTGTTGGCTACCTTCAGCAAGGTAGTGTTGTTGGAAAGCAGGGCGTACAGTGATGCCGTCAGGGTATAGTTACCCGAGGCGAGGTCGCCGAGGTTTCCGTTGGTTACGGTGTTGGTGTAGCCTCCGCTGTTTCGCTTGACCTCGATATGGAGCTGCAAGGACTTGACGGATATCTTCTGTGAACCGCCGTCGAAGTCCGATAGACGGGGGAGCACCTTCCACGTGAACTTCGTGGAATCATACACTCCGTTCTTCCTGTTGAACAGGCGAATGTAGTCGTCCTTGCTTACATTTGTGTTCGTGGGTATATAGCAGACGAAGTTGCTGTTTGTCCTTCCCCAATAGTAGTACTCCTTGTTTCCACGGCTGTACACGAGCCTTCCCTGATAGAAGTTTGGGAACTTTCCTTCCTCGGGCCAATAGCCGTTGGAACGGTTTGCTGACCCATCGGAGTTGTAGACCCTCTTGGACATGACGAAGGACATGTCGAGGTTCGTCGCACCCTCGGTCTCCTCGTTCTCGTGCCTTACGGCAACTGCCATTCCCCTCTGTAGCTGAGAAGTCTTGTTGGTCATGAAGAGGCAGTTGTTCATGACGTGCATGACAGCCGTATTGTTGGTGATTGTGACGTTCTCGGTCGTCCTTTCCTTGTTCAGGACGATGAACTTCACCTTCTTCTTCGAGAGGTATATCCTTTGTCCGCTGATTGTGACGTAAGCCTTACAGGTAATGAAACCTACCTTGTCGTAGCCCCTCTCCATGGAGAAGGTATATGTATTGCCGCTCGTCGCCACGGCATTGGTGTTCCACTCGTATCCAATCTGAGCATCATCGAAGTAAATCTTCTTTCCCTGATACAGGGCGTAGCAGTTAGCCGTCAGTGAGGTATTGCCGTCGGATGTGACAATGAGAGGGTTGCTTTCGCTGTATGTTGATACGCTACCGACTTTGAAGTCTATTCCGAAGTTAGGATTGCTGTCGTCCGCGCTTATCCAAAGCTTCCATTCGCCATAGCTGTATGGGTCGTTGACGTACAGGTCTTTCTTGCTTACATCATAGGCGGCTTTCAGAGACCAAATATAGAAGTTGTCCTCATCGCATACGAAGATGACCCGACCCATGTACAGGTTGGGTATTGACATGGTCTGCTCGGAGTTCGGGAGACTGATGAAGATGCTTCCGCTGTCAAGCGGACCTCCGTTCTCGGAAGCGACCGAGAAACCTCTCTGCTTCCTGTATGTCTTGTCGTTTAAGTATCTGAAAGCCATGATTGGTCGGAATATGATTCTCTTCGTTTCTTATTATATTATAAAAGGTATACGGCGAATTATCCTCAGACAGAGGGACGGTTCGCCGTTTCCACCCAAGAGCCGTTCAGGTAGGACATCACCGCGTTCTTCTCCATGACGTAAGCCATACGCCCCTCATGGATAGGCATGATGTTGCTGAGGTCCGCCACGGTTTCGCACCATGCCCATGGGTCGAGCGGTCCGCCTTTGTGGGAGGTCACCGCGAAGCCCCTGTGACGGCGGTCCGTGGATGAGTAGTAAGTCTTCTTGGTAACTGCCATAGAGTTAGACCCTCCCTGTCCTTACTCCGTATAGACGATGACGTTGTAAGGTATGCTGTTGTATCCGAACCTGTCGGCGGACAGCCAATAGGTGTAGTTGCTTCCGCTCGTCACATAGGTAGAGCCGTCGATGACCTGAGGGAAGTCTCCGTTGGAGAATCCCATCACGGTGATTTTGGAGGTGTTCTTCGGAACTCTCACCCAAATGTACTGATTGTTAGGTGTGATGGTGATTGGAATGTACGTGGCGGGGTTATGAAGGTCGAAAGTCGTGGTCTTGACGACCCATTCCGTCCCGTCGTCGGGGTTAGCATTGTTGCTGTTGCATCCTGCGGCTGCTGCAACGCCCGTATTGTACAAGGCGGAGAAAACGTTCTCCACCGTGGAGTGCTTGAAGTGGATGGTGTTGTCGTCTTTAGACTCGGCACCCATCAGGATGTGGCTGTTCTTGGTGACCTGTGTGGGCTCCATGAGGGACGAGTCCAACAGGTAGAACAGGTCTATCTCCCCCTTTCCGGGTGCTGAAGTGCCGTCTCCGCTCGCGTAGATGGAGTGTACATCGACGAGTGGGGTTATCTCGTTGTTCTGATTGTCGAGCAGCTGTACCGCAGGGTAGTAGTTACGCCTGTCCGTGCTGACACCGCCCGCTGCACCGAACAGCGAGGAAACGTTGGATATTCTGAGTGACTTGTTTGGCATGGTGACCTTTTATCCCTCTTTCGAAGAGGCTACAGTATGGGTTTGGGTATTTATCTTCTTCGACCTATGTAGGGGTTAGTCCCTCCGCGACCCGTATAGGGGTTGGATGTTGCCTTTCCGATGTAGGGGTTGCTGACACCTCGTCCTATGTAGGGGTTAGTCCCCCCTCTGCCGATGTACGGGTTCATCTGTTGTACATTGTAACCGCCTCCTTGGTATCCTTGTGACGGTTGCGGGCTGTGATTCCTGTAAAGGGCATCGAACATACCTTCGGAGTTGCTTTCCGCTGCCATAGCCTCAGATGCTATCTTCAGTATCTTGGCTATTCCGAGTTTCCTTCGGGACATCGGCATGTGGTCGAAGTAGTCCTGCAGCCATATCTGTACTTCCTCCATCTCCACGGCGCGGCTGACGTTGAGGATGGTGATGGCGAGGTCGTCGTGGAGGGCTATTCCCTCGTAGGTGAAGGATTGTCCCTTCTTGACCTTTCCGAAAGCGTTAAGTTCGGCTATGCTGCACATCTCGTCGGTGGGGTTGTAGTGGCTGACGATAATCTGCTTCTTTGTTATCATCTTCGCACCGAGCTCGCAGTAGTACGCCTTACCGCGTGAACCGCCCGTCATCTTGAAGCCGTGCTTCTTCCTCGTCACCTGTCCCGGAACGGGCTTCACCCAATAGGTCTTCGGGACGAGGGCTTCGTACCAATTGTAGTGGTCGATGAACTTGTTGAGGACGTTCGAGCCGTTGAAGTTCATCTCTATGAGCACGCGGACGTTGTCGATGGGACCCGTTCCCGCATGGAATACATCGTACACGAGGTACTTCAAAGCCTTCACCATCTCGTTCTCGTCGTTGTCATTGTCCATATAGACCCCGACCTGACGGTAGCGGAAACAGTCCTCTATCTTTATCTTCCTGTCTATGGCGAACTCCTGTACCTTCCTTGGGTTCATGAGTTCCACCTTGAATATCTGAATGATGTTGTAGTCGCTGTCCGTCCTTCCCGCCGTTCCTTCCTCCTTTCCCTCGGCGGTGTCGAGAACCATGAGGAAACGGGAATTGATGACATCCGTGAATATGGAGGTCGGGTCGAAGTCGGGATGCCACCATGTATGCTCGCAGAGTTTCTTGGGCATGCACTCGATGTCCCTGCGTACATATTCCTTCTGTATCCTGTGCATGAACTTGAAGTCCTTGCCGCGGACGAGCTTGGATGCATCCACGTCGAACTGCAACTCGAACTCCTGTGCGAACAGTTCGGGGGTGAAGTTCCTTCTCTGCTCCTCCGCCCATGCCTCGTCGTGGTCGGGGTGCTCCCACCAATCAACACGGATGTTCTTGAAGGAGTTCATCTTCTTCTTAGAGCCGTCCCAAAGTCTGTAAAACAGGTTCTGCCTTCCTCGGGGTGTGGACGTGAGGATAATCTGAGAGACCTTCGATGCCGACAGTGTAGGATATACGGATGCCCAAAAGTCATCCATGATATTGTTGGGTATAAGGGCGGCCTCATCAATGTACATCACATGGATGGTGTCACCCGTCGCAGGGGTCTTCGATGTGGCAGCACAGTACATGTAGCATCCGTTGTCGAGTTTCAGGGCGGTCACCGATTTGTTGATGATACCCGGGCGGAGGAAGAAAGGAAGACCCTTGAAGACATCTATCATCTTCGAGACGATTTCCTTGGCGGTCTTCTCCTTGTTGGCTACGACCGCGAGGTTACGGTCCTTGTGGAAACACATATACCAACAGAAGTATGCCGCAACGGTGGTTGTCTTTCCCATCTGACGGGACATCAGGGCTATGCAGAACCTCGACAAGGGAAGGGAAACATCCAACTCGTCGTCCCATATCTCGTCTCCTATCAGATGTATGAACCTTTTCTGATATTCACGGAGGCTGACCGTCCTACGCCCCTTGTCGGTCATGAAACGGCAATATTTCTCGATGAAATAGATAGGATTGATGGCACATGCCTGCCACTCTTCTTTTTCCGCCTCGGTGAGTTGGAACAGGAGGTCGGCAGCGCGGAACTCGACTTCACCTTCAAAGAAGGGGGTCTCGTCCGTGATGTATCCCTGCTTCCTGTCATTCATAATCTCATCGATTATCTTTGTGGAATAGACTCGGGCTTTCTTCTTTGGTTTCTCTTTTTCCTTTTGATATGCCATGTGATATCGCCTTTCTTGCCATTATTTATGGAACTTTCCGAATATACCCCATAACCGATAAATACTCCGTCATGGCAAAGAAGAAACTAAATATGTCCGTTTTCAAGGACAGACTCCGCAGGTGCGGAGACGACACGGAGAAGGAACGGGAGCTATTCAGGCAGTACGACTTCAGCCAAAGGGTCAACGGCGACGAACTTTTCGCCCGCCACAATCCCGTACATGTCCTTACGGATGAGGATGTGGACTTCGCATCCATCAAGTCCGCCTACGGAATGTTCCGATACAATCCCAATGTTGAGTATATCTGCCTGACGATGCCTGAGTGCCGTGAAATCAGGGACATGTTCGAGCAGTGCGATAACCTGAAGTACTTCGAGCTGCACCTTCCGAGTTGGAACAAGGAGCCTTATCTTCCATTCACCATCACCAAGAAGGCTGAGTACCTCGTGGTATCGGAGGTCTATTATTTCCGTGGCATAAAGCTCGCTTCGGTCAAGCCCGACGACAAGTATCAGACGGCTGACAAGACCATATTCATACAGTGGAAGTGCTCGAGAAAGTGGTGGGATGAGATTGAGCTCATCGACAGCCTCTCCGTCACCAACGACATGTTCTATCCCGCCGAATGGTGGCAGACGCCCATGTCGAAGTACAGGATACTGTTCCCTCTCGGAAGGACGGGACTTGACAGCGCGATAGACTACAAAGTGTCACAGGAGTTCCTCATGGACCTCTTTGTCAGGGAAGTGGAGGAACTAAAATAAGCCATGGCAGCAGGTTTCGTAATTGATTATATTATCCCTCCTTCACTGAACAAGGAGAAGACCATCAGGATAAGAGTGGCACATCCGAGTACGGGATATCGTAACTTCCTAAATATAGACGTTGTCAAGAAAGACAGGAGGTTTAGAAACCGATGGATGAGCGATGATTCGGGTTCGAACATTTATACAGAGGCTGCCGCTGAGACCTTGTGGGTGAAAGCACAACCTTATAGGATGTTGCTCGGTTTTATCTTTATGGCGGCTAAGAAACAAGGCTATATCGACTTTTTCGGTGTCAATATGCGGGAATTATTCGGGAAGAGACAAACGATGAACATGAAGAAAGACCCCGAGGCCATGACGGTATACGAATATGTCAACGACCTTAAAGAACATGCGGTGTTCAGCGCGTACCAAAGGGAGGACGACTTTTAAATGAAAGATTTCCTGCCGTTCAGACATACGACAAACGACCTTGAAATATTCGGGGTCAAGAGTGTGGAGTGTGATACCGAACTCCGCGATACCTGTTTCAGTGCATATAAACTCCATGCGGTTTTGGAATGTCGGACATCCTTATCCAACGGAAACTTCAAGATAAGAGTATATCTGACCTCCGAGGACGGAAAAAAGGACATAGGTATGTCCGCGAAGACCGACCTTGTAAGGATATGGGATGCTTTCCCGGTATCGAGGATATTCCTGCCTTTCATGAAGGAGTACATCGATAGTCTTCCTACATGGGTAAGTATCGTGGATGCATGCGCGGTGTTCAAGAATGCCACGCAAAGGAACTTCCCTGATAAGTTTCTAAAGGAAGTAGTAAGAGATTTGTCAGATTGGAGAAAGTAAAATATGAGTTTTATACCGAACAACGCTCAGATATACTTGGAATACATCCATCCGTATGACAAGGAGAACAAGTACAACCCAAGGAAACTGTCCATAGGGATGATAAGGTACAATGACGGTACCTATGGGGCATCCGTCAATATCCTGTTCCGACAGCCGACGGGAAGGTATGCCTTCCAAAGGTATCTCCGCTTCACCGATGAGGAGTTCAAGTATATGAGATTCCTCCGTCCGTTTGCGGGCTATATGTTCAATCCCGACACCAAGGAACTGAGCAAGACAGGTATCAAGGAAGAGGACGAACTGTTCCTGACCCTGTGGGAGTATATGTACGACCATCCCGATGCGAAGTTCTTTCAGACAGGGGACATGTATAAAGGGAATACAAAAGTCACGATGAGGAATTTCAGGGAGTAAAGGGATATATGGAAGGCAGTTTGAAGAAAGTCGAATGGTTGTATCCGAACCGTCCGTACCCGTTCGGTGAGTTTGACGGTTCGTCACATCGCCGTGTCCGTCTGTCGATGGCTTTTCCGACTTACGAGGACTATACGTTCGATGCCACCATAGCCACATTCAACAATTGGAGTGGATGGCAGGATTCGAACTTCGCCTTGAAGAATACGCCGCGTATCGCCGAATGTTTCTTTAATGCCGTCATCCTCCGTCCTTTTGGTGGCTATATTTTCCTGATGGCTAAGTTGAATGAAAGGACTTACAGTAGGTACGAACTCAATGAGATGAGTTTCGGAATCGAGAGCCGAACCCTAATGGAATACCTGAACGACCTGAAGGAGGAAGTTGTATTATGAGCATAAAGAGCGAATGGAACAGGTTTTGGACGGCCGTTAAGAACAAGGAGATGCGACTGTTCAATAATGCCAAGGAGGAAGAACTGTGGATAGGTCCGAAGTATGAGGATTTCATGCGTACGTCACCGAGGATGCTCAACGGAAGGATGTTCATGGACGTATTCTGTGTAAAGGGCATCTCCGCATACGACATCTTCGATGACCCCTTCTATCGTCTTTGGGGATTGGTGTTTGCCGGGGACTATCGTTTCAGGAAGAAGAATGCCGTGTTGCAGGAGTACCTGCAGGATATCTACTACGGTGAGGTTGACGGAAAGATGGGATGGGAGGAATGGCGTAATGAGATTCAGTAATCCCATGGACTATGTTCAGATATACGAAGTGGTAGCCGACAACGGCAGCCGCTTCGAGATGTACATTCATTTGGATTCCGAGGCAAATACCATCGGTACGCTGATGTTCCTCGATGACCGTTCATTGGGAAATCCGAAAAAGGGTTCTTACATGGCGGAAATCATGTGGAATTACATGACTTTCAACAGGATATTCCTCGCCATGAGGGGGATGGGAATCCAAGGATGGATAAGGAACTTCGGAAAGGAAGCAACAGAAGCCACGAGACCCGTGTACATGGAGTTTATGAAAGACGTGTTCAGGAATGGAGGAACTGATTTCTGATGGAAAGGAAGGAATTGGACAGGGAGTTCCGTGAATGGCGTGATAGGATGAACGCTATTCATGACAGAATGAAGGAACAGGAAGACCTCAGGAACCGTTTGGATAAGATGCGGAATGAAATCCCATATGGTTATCGTCCCGTCTATTATGACGAGGAAAACGACTTCCTGATAACCATTGGCGACCCCCGGCAGTGCTCGGAGAGTTCGGTCTATAAATGTATCCGTCATGGAAAGAGTATAGGGTACGTCAATCGAGAGACCCACGAGGAGATATGGAGAGGATGTCCTTTCCTAAGGCTGATAAACCTGAGCGCGGGTGGTAGCACATGGCGTTCATTGGGAAGGAAGACGGGTCATGAACTAATGCGTGTCTTCATGGAAGTCTACCATGAGTTCATGTGGGACATCATCACTGAAAAGATACACGTGCCCGGAGAGGAGGAAATATGCTATGGCCATGAAGCATAACCCCATGGACCCGTCGGAGGTCGTTGTATGGGACCATAAGTCCGAGTACCACTTGGACCACAAGATATACTATAATATCAAGAAAGGAGGTTTCCTGTACTTTGAGTGCGGTAGGATAGTGGAAGTGTGGAACGAACGCTTCCGGGAGTCCATATGGCTGTCTTGTCCTTACCTGAGGGTTCTCATCCCTTACGGCGAAGAACTCTCCGATGCCGAGAATGATGTCCTGAACGAGTTCGGAAGGGATACCGCAGAGACAGGAGGCATCATAAGAGAAAGACCGTACGGATATTAGGATATATGAAGAACGAAATCACAATATGGGAGAAGACAATGTTCAACGGGGATACTTACTCCGTTGTCCTGTCTGATAGTGTAAGGAACATGTTCTCTTTCAGGAAGAACGACGGCGGATGTGTGTTCGACGACTACTTCCGTTCTCTGCTGTGGCGGTCAGATAGACCGTTTCTGAGACTATTCATCTTCATGGGTTTTTCCCGTTCATGGCTCAAGAAGTTGATAGGCTATGAACAGGTTCGTGTTCTCTATGAGTTCACGTGGGATGTTTATAATAACGGTGGTATAGAGTTTTAATCCATTACCAACCTTTTCCATTCAGGTCGAATACCTTGTCTATAAGGTCTTCCACAATACCACCCATCTGTTTGTCGATGAGTCCTTTCTCTCCGAGACACAGGAGAGCATACAGCGCGGCACAGTGGCTGCACTTGACGGCATTGGGACGTGACTCGTTATCTATGAGGTCTTGTATGGCGAAGTCGTTACCCTGATAGGTGTTAGGGCTTGCATAGAAGCAGAAAGACTGCGTGATGGCATCCATCTCGTACTCATCACCGTCCTCGTCCGTCCCATAGAATTGGAAACCGAGTTCGAATTCACCCTTTTGGTCTTCGAAACCGTATCCTTCCTGTAAGTAGACAGCAATACAGACGAGGTTATTCTCGAAATCGGATTCATCATTCCGCTCGGAATTCCTGACACCGAACGAATACAGTCTCGGAAGGATTTCACTGATGTTCCTACGGACTTCCCAACGTGCTCCCAACAACTTGTCTTTCATACCGTATTTATATCCCAAAAAGCGAAGACGGCAGACACTACCACCGTAGCCTTACCGTCTTCAAACAATTGTTAAAGAGTTCTTTAAGGGGAATGATATACCGCTTGGTTATCGCGGATTTATAATCTTCTCGGTTCAATGGGTGTACAGAACCCTCCACGAGCAGTAACCCGGTCCCCTCCGGGTATTTCTCATTTATCAAGTGGTCTCGAACTCGGGTTTGGATTCTTCATCCGTCTCCGACTCAACCTTCTTGTATTCGAATACGTCCATGAGGTTTGTTTCCTGAACGGAAAGAATAACATAATCTATCATCGTGCCGCCCATTACCTCGTCGATGTTCTTGACTGCACCGTTGAAACTACCTGCGTTGACGAGGTATACGACGTTGCTCCTCTTCTCCTTCTCAGTCTTCTCGTCGATGGTGATGAAGGCGAGCTTGGCTTTGTACCAACGGTCGGCCATGTCGCTGTCTGAGAAGAATATCTCCTTGTATGGAGCAATCTTCAGGTTCTTGACTTCGAACTCACCGCTGATGTAAGAGGACATCTCCTCGATGATACGTCTCTCGGCTTCCTCGAAGGACAGGGCATCGATGGTGTAGTTCTCACTGACCTTCTTCTGAAGGCCGTCCTCCATTGTCTTCTCAAAGCGTATCGTGGCTTCGAACCACATTGCTGTTCTTGAACGCATAATTGTTTTTGTTTTAATTGTTTGACTTATAAAAATGTTTATTTGAAACTGTTCTGATTCAGGAAAGGTAGGAGGCGGGTGTCCCGGTGGGGATGAACCCGAACCTCCACCTGTTCTTTATCGAAGTGGTTACTTGCCCGGATGTGTCATGGTGACCACCTTTGCGCTGCTTTCCTTCTCTCCTTCAGGAGCATCGGGTTCGGTATCGGGTTCATCCTCTTCATCAGGGATGGTATCACCTAACACTTCGGGTTCATTATCCTCACCGTCATCCTCGACCTCGAGGACTTCATCCTCGTCGCCGACATCGGGAAGTGGGTCTTCCGCCTGAGCTTCCTTTGCCTCGACCTCCTCCTTGGCGGCGGCTTCCTTGGCTTCCTTCTCAGCCTGTGCCCTTTGGATTTCCTCCATCTGCTTGCGGTCTTCCTCCTCAATCTTGGCGAGACTTCCGTCACCCGCGAGCAGGGCTTCGATGTGACGCTTGATGTTGTCGTTCAGATAGTGGGGCTTTCCGCAGTTGGCACAGATGAAGAGGTTAGGAACCTCCAAGGGGACAGTGGTCATACCCGGACCGATACCGAGCTCCAATCCGTTGATTTCCTTCAGGACGAAGCCGAGTGTGAAGATGTTGTGTCCGCAGTATTCGCAGCAGACGGTCTTCGCATGGCTCACATCGGGCTGTTTCTGTCTCGGTGGTGCTCCTGCACCGTTCGGTAGAATCAATGGTTTCTGTGGCATTTCTTTATTTCCTTTCTATTGTCTCGTTTTTGAATGAGGCGTTCTTCTTGGCCGCCTTCAGGTCTTCCTCGTCACGGCGTGCCATGAGTTCGTCCCTCTCGCTCTTTGGAACGTCGGAGAAGACGATACGGTACGTGGGTCCGTTGTCGGTCTGACGGTTGGATATCTCGTGGATGTAGACCTTGATGATATCGCCCTTCTTGACACCTCCGCTGACAACAGCAGACAGGAGTTCGTCGCTCATGTAGGTTCTGAACAGCAGACCCGTGTAGACTCCTTCCATCTCGATGAAGATACCGTATGGACGGTGACTGCCTTCCTTGAAGCCTATTCCTGTTACCACTCCGTCGAAGAGGGCATCCTTGTCTTCCTTCCAACGTTCGCGGAGTTCTGACACGAGCTGAGGCTGTGCCCTGCGGATGTACTTGGTTCGGCTCGCCACGAAGGTACGGTTCTTTCCGTTCTTCTTGGACTCGTCCATCATGACCAACATCTCCGTACCGATGAGAGACTCAATCTTCTCTTGGTCGGCATCCTTGCCGATACCTGAGTGGGAGAACGGCATGAAGCACTGTATGCCTTTGATGATACAGGTGTAGCCTCCACGGTTGTATCCCGTAATCTTGGCGAGGTAGGTTGCCGTTGACTTGTCGCCGATGGCTGCCTCGTGAGCGAACTCGCGCTTCGACTTGGCGACCCAACCTCCCCAAAGGGACGGCTGACCGTTGTGGTCAATCTTGACGGTGAATTCACGGGAGGTGAAGTCCTTGATGCGCTCGGGTGAACTGAGGCATGCCTCCTTGAAGGTGTCTTTGTCGATGGGGTTTCCGTCTTGGTCACGGAAGATGTCAAAGAACTTGGACTCCTTGACGAGGTTAAGCATCACGGCGTTACCGCCT
>Ga0247610_10006980_pt1 | contig 11632 bp, 12 predicted proteins | sample 174DNAGHGhighgp2_FD_193483 | JGI IMG/M metagenome (GOLD analysis project Ga0247610, IMG submission 193483) | Sheep rumen microbial communities from Palmerston North, Manawatu-Wanganui, New Zealand - 1742 DNA GHGhigh gp2 | ecosystem: Host-associated > Mammals > Digestive system > Stomach > Rumen...
AACAGAACCAGAAAAGATACCTGAAACAATTTTAAATAGATTACAAAGATATAATTTTGGTAAAATTTCTTTAGAAGATATTAAATCAAGATTACAAATTATTTGTAATAGTGAAAATATTAAAATTACTGAAGATGCATTAGATTTAATTGCAAAGATTAGTAATGGTTCTCTTCGTGATGCTATTATGACATTAGAACAATGTTCAGATTATTCAGATAATTTAACATTAGATAGTGTTAAAACAGTTGTTGGTGATTTAACTTTATTAAATATGTTGAGATTAACTAAAGCTTTAATTGAAAAGGATCAAAAAACAATCATTGAAATTATTACTACATTATTTAATAGTGGGCATGATTTAAAAGCGTTCTTAACTAATTATCTAAGCTTTAATTTAGATTTAACAAAATATGTTTTATTTAGAAATATCGATGTTACTGCGATTCCAAAGTATCTAGAACAAAATGTTCAATCTGTTATATTTAATTGTGGAAGTAATCCAAATGAAGCTATAAATTATTTAAATGATTTATCAGAAGTATTATTAAAATTAAAAACATTAGTTAGATTCGATTCATCTTATCAAAATACTATTATTATTTCTTTAATATCTTTTATTAGACGTTAGGTGGTGATTAATTATGAATATTATTGGACAAGAACCAATTATGAATTTAATTAATCAATATACTAGAGAATCACTTCCAAAATCAATATTATTTATTGGTGAAGATGGTTGTGGAAAGAAATTAATTAGTAATTATTTAGCAAAGAAAGTCGATTTAGAAATTGTAGATATAAGTGAAGAAGTTACTGATGAAGAGCTAGATTCATATTTATATGGAGTTCATCCAAAAATTTATAGGATTAATCTTGATTTATTTAAACAGAAAAATCAAAATCAATTTTTAAAGTTTATTGAAGAACCTACTAAAAATGTTTTCGTAATTTTAACAAGTACTTCTGAGTCATTTATACTTCCAACTATATTAAATAGATGTATAAAATTTAGATTTGCTCAATATACACCAGATCAATTAAAAGAAATTGCATCATTAAGTAATATGCATTTCAGTGATTTAATGTATAAAGTTTGTAAAACTCCAGGTCAACTTTTAGATAAAGATGATGACCAATTAACTAAACTTTCTACTTTATGTTCTAAAATAGTTCGTTCAATACGTGCTTATACTAAAGAATCTTTTTTAGGAATTTTTACAAAAATAAATTATAAAGAAGATTATGAACTATTTGATTTTAATTTATTTTTAAATGTATTAGAATATGTAGCATTTGATGAGTATTTATTATCTAATAATTTAGATTCATTAAAGATCTATGAAGTTACTAATAATTATAAGTCTTTATATACTGAAGCAAATAAACCAGTTAAAGAACAATTTATGATAAATTTTTTAATGGTTTTATATGATAAAGTTGTATTAGGAAGTGATAATTAATGATTAGCTTAGATGAATTAAAACATTCTATTGAAGATGATACTTTAACTATTGATTTATTAGTATTTGTATGTAAAGATAAACAAACTTGGTTAGCTGATCAATATATTAATTGGATATGTGACCAAAATGGTTATAAGCATAATCTAATTGATAGTTTAGCTGAAGTAAATAAGAATTCAGCTATAGCATTAATTGGTGATTTTAAAAAAGATTTAAATATTATTAGAACAGACGTATTTAAAGAAAATTATGATTTCGATTTAGTTGAAAATACTATAATTGTCTGTGAAAAAATAGATAAAAAGTTGGCAACAAAATTAGAACAATATATTGTTGAAGTTCCAAAATTAACTGATTGGCAAATAAAAGATTATATTAAACAAGTTCAATGTCCAACATTAAGTCCAGAAGCAACTGATTGGTTATATACCGTTACAAATGGAAATGTTTATGCAATCGATAATGAATTAGATAAAGTTAATTTATTTGATCCAAAACTTGCTAATGAAGTCTTATTGAAATTAAAAAATGATAAGAATTCTCATTTATATGGATTAAATACTTTTAAATTCGTTGATGCACTAATAAATAATGATAGATTAATTTTAACTGATATGATAACTCATAGAACACTATGGGATAGCGATCCAATATTTATTTTAACTTTAATGATTAACAAATTAAAACAACTAATTTTAATTAAAGGAAATAGTGGAGTATTACCAACAGATTTAAAATTAACTTCAAAACAAGTTTGGGCATTAAAGAATTTTTATAGAAATGTAGATTTAGAGAGAATGGAAAAACAATTAAAATTTCTTTCTAGTATTAATTTAAGATTAAATCTAGGACAATTAGATTACGGAAATTCTAAAATATTATTAGATTATATTGTATGTAATTTGATTTCTAATTAAGTTTTATTTTAGACCTGATAGAAAACCAATCAAATCTAAAAAACGTTCCTAGAAACGTTATTTTATATTAAATTTTATACGAGGTGATTTAGTGGAAACACAAAATAATAGTCCAAATGAAGAAAAAGTTGAAGAAGTAGTCGAAAAATCTGAATATGAAAAGTTTATTGATAGTTTAATTGATTCAAAGTGGTCTTATTCAAAATTAGATTGCTTTAAAAACTGTGGATTCAAATTTAAATTAAAATATTTAGATAAGAACTTTGTATATAGTGGAAGTATTGCAACAGAGTTTGGTACAGCAATTCATAAAGCAGAAGAATCGATTGGAAATTATATAGTAAAAAATGAACCTATTAATTATATAAAAATAAAAAATAAGTTCATGATTGACTGTATAAAAGTAAAGAAGCGATATCCAAATGATTGGATTACTAAAGATGATTATTCAGGTAAAGACTATGAAACAAAATATCAAGATTATATTCATAAAAATATGTTTTATCTAGAAAAATATCTAAAAGATAATCCAAATTTAGAAATAGTCGGATCTGAAGTTCCGATTAAATTTAAATTTGATGACACTTGAACATTTACTGGATCTATCGATAGATTATATAGAGATAAAACTACTGATAAATATATAATTGAAGATATTAAATCTTGGCCTAATATCGAAAAACATAAAGATGAATTAGCTACTCCACTTCAATTTGTAGTTTATTCGTTAGCATTAGCAAAGATGAAGGAAAAAAGTACAGATGATATCTCTTGTCAATATTATCTTCCAATCTCGAATGAACTAGCTAGTGCAGGACATAAAAATTACATCGAAAAAGGAACTGCTAAATTAATGTCATTATTTGAAAAAATATTAGCTCAAGAATTTAAACCAGCTCCAAAACCATTATGTCATTGGTGTGAATTCTGTAGAACAAATGAAAGTGCACCAAATAAATCAAAATGGTTATGTCCTTATGCAAGTGTTTGGACAAGAGAAAGACCAGCTAATTGGTCAGAATTTAATTTTACAACTTTGGAAGAATATCCAAAAATCTTAAATCAATATAGGTTGCAACATGACTTACCGGTTTTGCCTAGTGAGTCAGAAAATAAAAAATAGGAATGTAGGTGATTAATTAATGGCAACAAATGTTAAGGTAATTAAGCGTGATGGTGAATCTGATGAAATGTTATTAAGACGTTTTAAGAGAGAAGTACTTAGAAGTTATGTTCTAGATGAAGTTAAGAAACATGAATTTTTTAGATCATCAAAAGAGATGGCTCAATTCAAGCATGATATGCTAATGCGTCATACAAAAAATAAGAAATATAGATAATAAAAAAACTAGCTAAATGCTAGTTTTTTTATTTAAATAGTTATTATTTCAATCAACCTTATCTCAATCACTAAAATATGCACAACGTTGAATATAATTATATTCACATAAAGTAGAATTATCTCCAATATGTTGTATAGTACTTGGAATAGTTGATATACAATTTATTCCATTGTGATTTGCTCAAAGAATAAAAGCAATATCTTCATGTGGATTTCCAGTTTCAATTTCTGGATATGTTCGATCTAATCAATCAAATAACTCATCTATATATTTTACTGGTACAATAACTGCACAACCACAAACATGATGTGCGATTTTTACATATGGAGACTTTAAATTTTTAACACTATCACTCTTTTTCATATAATCCATATTTGATAAAAATATAATATCATTTGGCCTAGCATTAACTATCTTTAACAAATATTCTTTAAAATATGGTGCTAACTCTACATCATCTTGTAAAACGAGTCTATGAGTAATTCCATCTGGCACTAGTTGTCTAAATACATATTTTGCTAATCTATATGGCCATTTTCCAAACTTTGGATCATCTCCACTTTGTTTAATAAAGATATCTTTGTCTGATAACCCTAATAATTCTTTATTTTTTAAAATATTTTCTTTTCGTTCTTCAATCCCATAGATTTTTATATCACATTTATATTTCATATATTTATCCTTTTGTTTATTATACAATATATTGTATAATATTATATATTATTGTTTGGAGATCTGTATGGAAATAAGATACTTTGTAAGAACAACAGGTGAAAGGAAATTAGATGATTCACTTAATCAGATTAATTATGAATTATTAATTGATACTGAACACAAACCTATTGAATCTTTTATTGCTCAATTAAAATATATTAGTGAGTATAATGCAGTATTATTGGAAGATGATGTTATTTTATGTAAAGACTTTAAAAAGAGAATAGAAGAAGTAATTAATAATCATCCTAAAGACATCATTAATTTTTTTACTCGTCCATTATTATACTTTACATCTCAATATTCATTTGACTTTTATTATAATCAATGTACATTTTATCCAAAAGGTATTGGTGAACGAATCGGTAATGAGATGATTGATCTTATTTCAACCGGAAAGGTTAAATTACCAAATGAATATGATTCAATTGAATGTGAGGCTCTAAAACAATTAAATATACCTCATTTAACTTATCGTCCTTGCTTGGTACAACATAATGATCGAAAAAGTTTGATATCTAGTTCAAATCCTAATAGAACAACACCATATTTTTTAGATTACTTAGATCAACTAAATATACTTTATGATAGTAAAGAGTGTATTTTAAGGCGAAAAGAATTAGTAGAATATAGAAATAATCATTTAAAATTAAGATAAATTAAAATAAAAAAGCTCGATCGAGCTTTTTATTTTTTATTCTGATAAATTTATAATCTCTTCAATTTGATCTATTGTGAATGTCACATTTGAAATAATATCTTCACTTATATCAGAACCTCCCCAGCAATCTATTCCTAATCTAATTGGATAAATCTCAAAAATGTTTCCAGAACTTCCACTTCAAGTAATATCCACAGAAGCACTTCTATTTTGGGTTATTAGATAATCAATTAAATCTGATACCTTCATTTCTTCTCAGTTAGATATATTACTTAGTTTAATTGGTTCTTCACTTGATATAATTTCACCTAAGTTATTACCACTATATGTTATATTTGAACAAAGTGCTGGTTCACTCTCATAAGAAATAATTTCAGCTTTTAAATATAAACTAGTAGCAGAACTTCCTAATGCACTAGCCGCATGTGAATAACTACATAAAGCCACTGGAATTGTCATTCCACCAGATTGTGAACCTATACAGTCATAAACATTAGTATTTAAAATCTCATTTGGGAGATATTGTTTTAATTTATCTAACTTAAATATACCTGATGCTCCAGTATTACCTACATGAACTGAGTTGTCTAAACTTCTTATCTCTGAAATTCTTTGTCCAAAATTCTCAGCAGAAATAGGTGCAGTAGTTTCGGTTTTTTCTTGAATTGCTGTTGCGACTTCATTATAAATTTGTGTAAATGTTTTTGGCATTATTTTTTCTCCAATCAATGTTTGTTATATATTTTTTCAAATCTTTTATAGATATGATAATAAGTAAAAAATAAACATGATGAATCAGTATCAATTTTAACATTCGTATTTGTCGCAACGTTTCTAACAACTCATTGCTCACTAGGATGTTCTAATTCATTATAGTTATTTACTTTAATTCAATTCTTGCACTCAGAATAGAATTCTTTTAATTTATCTGTTTTTCCAATACATACTCCTGCATTAATAAATGGATAATTAAAATATTTATATTTATTTAATTTAGCAGTTCCAAATTCATTTTCTAATTTTTGTTTAGGATAAATTCCGTCAGATCCATTAAATACGATATCTGCATTAAATGAATCAAACATATCTAAAAAATAGTCATCTAAATCACCAAGAACTTTAACATCACGTCCATCTAAAATTAAAGTATATGGAGTAGTTATTTTATCTAAAGCTTCAAGAATACCGTCAATTTTGTATGTATTTTTTCAATTACAAATCTTTCTAGTGGATTCTGGAATGATCAAAGTTAAATTGTTTGAATTAAATTGTTTTGCTAAATAACTTTTTTTTAAACAAGATTCATTCATTACTGAAACTACAGATAATTGATCTGAAATTTTAAATTTAATATTTTCAGAATCATTATAAAATCCATCTCATTCAGCATTAGCTTGTATTTTTCCTGGACAATGTACAATTTTAAATCTATTTAAACTCATGGCTATTTAGAAGAAGTATTAGAACCAGGACTCATATTGAATACTTCATTTAAGTCACTATTAGTTATATTATAAGTCTCTTGATTGCTTCCATTATCGATAATTAACATTGGAAATAGAATAATGTCTACAAGAGATATATAACTTCCGTAAGTATACATATTAAAAGTTCTTGATGAAATTTCTGCAAAGTTATTAAATAGCTCATTAAATGTTGTTGGAGCTGTTTCAACTGAACTAGGTGTATCAAAATAATTATTACAATAGCTTAAAAGGTGTCTTATAGAAGTTGTATCGAGTTCAATAGCAAATAGTCTTCGATTTGGTCCACCAATACTTTGATAAGATTGTTCACCGCTACTGCAATATCCATAAGGAAGAATTGAAGACTTAAAAACTGGAACACCAAATCCAATAGATACTACAGGGTCATCAGATGACTCCATTTGAATAGTTTGATTTAGATTAAATCCAACTTTTTGTAATAATTCCTTTAATTTTTGTAAGTTGATCGTAACAGTATAGCTGCTATTTTGAAAAGTGATAGGTGTATTACCACCAGCAAGATTACGAATCTTTTGAGGCATTTGATCTAAAGTTATTGGAGTACTATCTCCAGTAACATTTTGAACTGCTAAAGCAATATCACTAATTTTTTGCATTAAAGCCATAGATTATTTCTCCTTTATTTTTACTCACGATTATCTTGTAATGTAATAGTCGTATTATCAAACATGATTGAAACTTGGTTATCAACAGTATATCCAGTATAAGAATCACTTTCACCTGATTCTGTAGCCGGAGTTTTTGTTAATCTAATTATATCTGAATAAGTATTACCATTATCATAAACAATTCTAATTTTTCTATTTCTATCTATTAATTTAAGATATAATTCATCAGTCATAGTTACTGCTGAACTAAAATCAAGTATAACTAATTCTTGATCAGCTATATCTTGACTTAGTGCTGTAATCAACTGTTTAATAGTTGTATGGCTAGTAGAAGTAGGATATTCGTCATCATTTAGATCTGTTAATCCTAATTCGTCTAAAATTTGATTAATAAGAGTTTCGTTAGTTGTAACTTTTTGGGAAAGTCTTACATGTGAGTCTGTTGTTGGATATGTTGTAGTCTCTAAAGCTCCTAATCCAACTTCAGCTAAAAGTTCATCTAATACATCATTCTTAGTTGCATCTTTTTGAACTAGACCAGCAACATCGGCCTTAATTTCTGGAATTTCACCAATTGCACCTGAACTAATTTGCTCTTCTAATGTATCTAATCCAATCTCAAGATTATAAATTCTGCCAGTATTATTATTAATATTACTATTTAGATTATTATATTCATTTTGAGTTAAAATTTTATTAGTTGAACCATTAAAAATATAATCACCATTTAATTTATTCAAACCACTAATTGCATTTTGTTTTCCACTTAAAGTCGAATTTATATTATTATATTCAGCGATAGTTAATAATTTATTGGTACTACCTGTAGAAATATAATCGATACTTACTTTATTTGAACTATCTATTATATCTTGCTTAGTATTTAAATCTGAACCGGCGTTTTCAATTGCTTCAGACATTTCATTAAGTTGTGAGACGGTTAAGTAATCGTCGTCATGTCATACATGTTTAACATAAGGCATTTTTTAATTCTCCTTTATTCTAATATTTTAGTTATTCTTACATAACCGTTTCCGCTATGGCCGGTTTCAGTATTTCCATTTGGATCATTGAATGTCTGAATTCCAGACATTAATTCTGTACTGGTTAAATAGTAATTACTATTTAGTAATCATTGACCAGACTGGCCTTCAGTAGAATTAGTTTTTCAGTTATTATAAGTGGTTTCAGTATAAATCCATCCTGAGCCACCTCCGCCTGAGCCACCTCCGCCACTTTGACTTTGGCCGGATGCACCACCGTATCAGCCACCGCCTCCACCGCCACATCCTCAGTCTCCACCGGTTGGTATAGCTCCTCCTCCAACTCCGAACGATCCACTAGTTGCGTATCTTGTATTAGAAATTCCTCCAGATCTTTGAGTTCCTGCTGATCCACCTTCGCCATAATTAGTAGATCCATATCCATTTGTACCAGAGGTTCCACCACCGGAGCCACCTATGTAATCACTACATCCATTACCTCCGGCTCCACCAGCCACTATTACTCTTGAATACAATGAGTCAGTATTTATACGAATGTCTGAAGCTCCACCACCTCCGGCATTATCGTTTTTACCTTGTCCACCTGAACCACCGCCATTAAAACCGCCGAGTGGTGTCGTAGTAGTGCCACTTCCGTTCTCGCCTTTACCTCCAACATAGATGAAAAGGTTTGTTCGATTACTAATATCTAAAATTCCTTTAGCATAACCGCCTTTGCCGAAATTTGTTAATGAATGTCCTGAAATACCACCTTGAGCACCTCAGCATTCTAATATATATTTTCCGGCGGATAATGATGTAGATTGAACATTACCAGTATATTCGAAATTTAATTCTAAAGCTTCAATTAATTTACAATAAATTCTTCTATTTCGATTAAAGATAAAATCTTCTGAAATTAAATTAGTACAGCTTGAGTCTGAATACCAAAGTTTATCTTTAACTTTATAATTTTCAAATTTATCTGGAAGATCACTTATATCAATTGTAGTACCTTGAGGATAATCTGTACGTGATATTAATATGGATTGTCCATTAAAAATTCCAATTAATTGAAGTTTGTATTGTTTTACATTTTTACGAGTTATTCGCACATAGCCATTTCCATTATGACCTGTTTCGTTTGTTCCTGTTGGACTTAAAAACGATTTATTTCCGCATATGTTCTGAGTATCAGTTAAATAATATTTATCATCTAACAATCAAATTCCAGATTTTCCTTCGGTTGAGTTTTTAGCCCAATATGTATATGTCTCTTTAGTATAAACTCATCCAGAGCCACCGCCGCCTCCTTTATCATCATCTGCTGAATTGTTTGGGTAAGTACCTCCACCACCGTATCAGCCGCCGCCTCCGCCGCCACCATAACCTCTACTGTGGTACGAACCACTTCCGCCTTCACCAAATGAACCCCATTCATTACCACCTAATGTTTGTGTTCCACCTTTTCCACCTCTGCCATAACCATTTGTAGCTGATAATGCCGTTGATCCGCCACCAGCACCACCTTGTTTATTATTTGCTCCACAAGAGCCGCCGCCTCCAGCCACAATAACACGAGCATATAAACTATCAGTTCCAATTCTTATATCTGAGGCTCCGCCACCATTAATACTAGAATAACCAGCTTGACCTCCTCCATTAAATCCACGTCTAGATGAAGAATTAGTAGAAATTCCAGAACCTCCGACATAGATATATCCTATGGTTGATGAATTTATAACTAAGGTTCCAGCGGAATATCCACCTCTTCCACCGTATGATGAATTATTTCTATAACCACCTGAAGCTCCTCAACACTCTAGTACATAAATACCAGGATCGAATGTAAATGTTTTCTTTGAACCAGTAAAGTCGAAGTTATAAATAACATCTTCACCAGGTTCACTATCTATTAAGAAAAGTGCATTAGTTTTTCCGATCATATTATAACTCCTTTATTAATGGAATTGTAATTTCATCATCAACTTTAGAATAAATTGCAACTTTTCCGTTAGATGTTTCACAAACAGGAGCATAATCTTGACTAATAGCTTGTTCTAAACTAAAAAAGACTTCTAAAATTGTATTTTCAGTAATTTCTGGATTATATACATAACCAACGTAGGAATAAGTATCATTATCATATTCACTCCAAGTAGAAATAGTTTGGTTAGCTAATTCTAACTTGGTATTTCCTAATTGTTCTTTAATTTCAATATTAACTTCATAGGTTTCACTATTTATAGTTAAGAAGGTTCGACTAGTTTCACCTTCAGTTATATATAAATAGTGACTTGAAAGTCTTGCACCAATACCAGCATCTAATAAAATATGACCAGCTTGAGGTGTTGGTTCTCCTTGTCTATAAAAAGTACTTTTTTGAGAAAGTACATGAATTTTATAACTTTGAAGGATTTCAGTTAAATGTGCTTCAACATATCCTTCACTTTGTAAAGTATCAAAAGAGTCTACAACAAAAACGTCATTTAGTGGAACACTTGGAATGTTAGTAAGTAAACCATAATCTAATTTGTGATCTTCATCTATAACATTCTGTTTAGTATCTAGTAAACCATTGATCTCATCTTTTGTATAAACTTGGCTTAGATCGATATCAGTAGATCCAATTCTTTCAGGACCATGTCCTTCAATATAAATATATTCGATATAAACATTATCAGACGAACTTTCAGCTTCTTCAACTGGACTTTCTTCTGCTTCTTCAGAAATAGTTTCAGATGAATTTAAATCTTCAATTGGAATTAAATAAATGTGTCCAGGTTCAGTAACATCATCTAATGAATGAACGATTACAATATCTATTCGAGCTAAGCTTTCAATAATCGTATCAATTTCGCTTTTAGTATAAATATCACTTAAAGCAGTATTGATTTGTCCGGCAAACTGATCTATTTTTTGAGCATTTGAGAAAGGTAATGTAGTTCCATTACCTTCACCATTAAGAGCTAATCTCCAATGCTCAAAAGTTGTATTTGGATCAGTAATTAATTCTAGATTAAGATTAGTTGTTCTCGAATTTACCATAGACTAATCTCCTTTCTAAAATAATTATTCTTGTGATTCTTGTACCTTAACAAAGTATGGAACAAATACTCCGTCAGCAGCTAAAGCATCACCAGCATGATAAATTGTTGGAGTTTCACTTGAATCTCCACTCTTAATCCAAGTTCCATCCCAAGGCTCATATTGACCTTCAGGTAAAGCTTCCTCTAATTCAGTAATCTTAGCACGCATAGATGTTTGACCAGGATCTGCAAATGTTGATAAAGATGGGAATGCATATAATCCACTTCTTGAAATTTCTACAGCTCCTTCATTTTCACCAGCTCTTAATGTAACTGAATATTTTGGAGCTACATTTTCACTGAATTGGATTTTTAACATATTCTTACGAATAATAGGTAATTG
>Ga0247610_10006982_pt1 | contig 11629 bp, 11 predicted proteins | sample 174DNAGHGhighgp2_FD_193483 | JGI IMG/M metagenome (GOLD analysis project Ga0247610, IMG submission 193483) | Sheep rumen microbial communities from Palmerston North, Manawatu-Wanganui, New Zealand - 1742 DNA GHGhigh gp2 | ecosystem: Host-associated > Mammals > Digestive system > Stomach > Rumen...
ATAATCAGGTGGTTATTGCAGCGGGGTCCCACCTCTTCCCATTCCGAACAGAGAAGTTAAGCCCGCCTGCGCCGATGGTACTGCAATGCAATGCGGGAGAGTAGGAGGCCGCCGCCTTTCATTTGTGAAGCCCTGAATCAGAGATGATCCAGGGCTTCTTTGTTTAAACATTATAAATAAACCAAAACCTCAAGAAGAAATGAAAAAGCTATTTTTACTCAGTATCGGCCTTCTGATGGCTGTAACCATTTTCGCACAGAGCATCAAAGTGACGCCAGCGCTCAAGAAAGGCATGAACAAGACCTACACTAACACGACTGCCATCACGACGATGGATCAGACGATTAATATCGTCAGTGAGCAGCATTTCTCCATCACAAAAGAGACATCTCAGGGCTATGAGATGTTGATTGAAACCACCAATTACTCAAGTGATGCGAAGGATGATAATCTGGCGGGTCGCCTCCTTACCCTTGGTACGGAAATTTTGAAAGACACCAAGGCTCAGGTCAGTCTCAACAAGGAGGGTAAGTTGCTGGATATCATTAATTATGAGGAAATTAAGACAAAGTGCCTTGCCTCTGGTGAGCGTATGGTCGATGAGTTGTTGAAGGCTGCTCCTGAGATTTCTCAGGTGCTGACGAAAGAGGCGCTTGTGGAGCAGGTTGCTGCCACTCTGACACGGGAGAACCTTATTAAGTCGCTGGCAGGAAACTCCAATCCTCTGGCTCTCTTCGGACTTACCATCGTCAACGGTATGCAGGATAAATACAATAATGGCATGCTTGATCTGAAGCGCACTTGGCTTGTCAACGGAAAGAAGATCTTTGCTTCCGCCAAGTCTGACATGAGCAAGGAGGAACTGAAGGCCTATGTCCTTAGTCAGGTTGAGAAGCTTGCTCCCCAGCAGGCTGATATGATCAAGGATAACATTGACATGGTCCTCAGCAGCGGTCTGATTAAGATCGACGTTACTGAGAATGCCAACTATGAGCTTGCCGACGACCTCTGGATTAAATCCATGGAAACTACTGTGGAGAACGATATGATGGGGCAGAAGACCAGTTCCAGCACCAAGATCCAGCAAAAATAATAGCTTAAATAAGAGTCCACTATCATAGAAATTAGGAAATCCCCCACGAACGAATAGGGATTTCCTTTTTTCTGTTTGTAGAGAATATCCTATCTTTGCACCATCAATAGTAATTTAAATGTATACGATTATGAAACAGACAGCTTTTTTATTCAAGTCACTTATGTTGGTGACAATGATGGGATGGACGTTGATGAGCCAGGCCCAGAGATATGAGATCGATCACGGTCGTGTGGTTTTCTGCGACGAAGTTATGATGCAGGTGGATGCCAAGACTTTCGTTGATTTAGGCTGCGGTTACGCAAAAGACCGGATGAATGTGTATTTGAATGGTCGTGTCCTCGAGAATGTCGACCCGTCGACGTTCCGTCTGAAAGAGCATCCTGCCTCGCATCATTTCAGGTACGGGGAGATGGACGAGCCGATGTCAGCACATAGAGGTTATTATAAAACCAACTTCAATGTCTACTACGGTGACAAGAAGATAGATGCGATGGCCTCCTCGTTTGTCGATCTGGGTGGCGGCTATGCCAAGGACTCCTTTAATGTCTACTATTTCGGTGAGAAATTAAAAGGATGTATGGCGTCTAATTTCGAGATACTGGAAGGTGGCTATGCCAAGGATTCCTTCAGCGTCTTCTATCGTGGGAATAAGGTGGAAGGAGCCGTTGCCTCGTCGTTCAAGTATACGGGAAATGGTTATGGCCAGGACAGTTTCAATGCTTATTACAGAGGAAGGCAATTGAAATGATTGACCATTTTCTGCAAATCTACTGACATCCGACATTGTATTGCTCGTAAATGTTTTATTTTCAGCAGAATAATTGAATTTAAGTGTTCTATATACTGACATTAATCCGACACTAAACCGACATTCTACTGACATAATGCCGACATTCGTCAGTCATTTTCCGCCTGATAATGCCCCATTAGGCACCTGGCAGATATGATACTTGGCTCTTGCAATATTTCTGCCTAATTGTAGTTGTTGAATTCTCTTGAGAATTCGAGCAATAACCCTGCTTTCCGCAATCGTAAGGCCTAATTTCGTCGTTCAATTCTCTAGAGAATTCTCTAGCTAACCTTATCCTGAAGATTGCTAACCCTCATTCGCAAATCTGCTCCCCCTAGGTCTGACTTTTTATCTGCATCGTAACAGTCAAAGACCTGTTAAATGATGGTTTTATGTCAGTAATATGTCAGTAGTATGTCGGTTTAATGTCGGTCTTATGTCAGTAATTAAAAATGTGTTCAATTGAATTACAGCAATATATCACGATTTTATGTCGGATATCAGTAATTTATGCTATTTTTGTTTGTTTCAATGTTATTCATACCATTTCATGTGAAGTTTAACCTTGATTCTGCCGCTCGACGACGAAGGAGTCGCTTGTGCCCTTGTGGCCTTAAGAAAGATCGACATTTTTCTCTTTTCTTCCATGTAATTCCACGATTTTTTTATTTTTTTCGCCAAAAGGCTGTTACTTTCCAAAATAATGTGTATCTTTGCAAATGCTATCGTCCCGTTTGCGCATGATTGAGGCTCAGGCATCAGGCTGCGCACGGTAGTCTTAGAGAGGACAGACCGAGACGAGGCGGTGCATTTTTTGCTGGAAATAAGATCGTATCTTATGACTGAGGTTTAAAGCTGACAAAAACTGGCCAAGTATTTCAATGCTAATCTCAGGAAGAAGATGCGCCGTTATGGCGTATTCATTCCTGAACGTTCTGCATTGAAGGGTTTAACCGGCCAGTTTCTCCCTCAGCTTTGGAACCAAAAGGATGGGTACGCTTTTTGTGTTCCAGCGGAGTGAAGTAACAGAATTCATTTAGTACTAAAAACTGGCCGGTTATGAAGTATCTAAAGCGAACATCTGTAAGCCATAGTTGTATTCCAAAGTGAGTGCAGCTATGAGCAGGTGTAATAGTGCAGAACTATGTCTTCTCGTGAAGCAGCAATGTCTTTACGAGTATGCATGTTTTGTGCCTGCTTCTGCCGTGCCTTCAATGGCATAATGACGAAAAAGAAGTATACTGTATTAGATCTGTTTTGTGGATGCGGAGGAATTAGCTGCGGATACAGTCTTGCAGGGTTTAAGATAATTGGCGGAATTGATTTTAATAAGGATGCTACACTTACCTTCCAGCATAATTTCCAAGATGCAAAAGTAAAATGTACAGATATAACCCAGATCTCCGATGATCAAATACTATTTGATTATGAGGGAGTTGATGTCATTGTTGGAGGCCCACCATGTCAGGGGTTCTCTACAGCTAACAGATGGCAGAAAGAAATGGATGATCCAAGAAATAAACTTTTCTTTGAGTATATCCGTTTCGTAAAATTGCTGCGTCCGAAGGTTATTATGATCGAGAACGTCAGAGGGCTTTTGACGAGGGATAATGGCTATGCTAAAGAAAGGATTCAGACAATTCTTTCAGATGAAGGGTATAAACTGAACATGACTGTACTTGATGCTTCTGAGTATGGAGTACCTCAGAACAGAAAACGTGCAATCATTATTGGAATCAGAGAGGATTATAAAAATATGACCTTTGATTTTGAAACAATTGTCAAGAAGAAAAAAGTAACGGTTGAGGATGCTATCGGAGAATTGTATGCCTTTGAGGATTTTGAAGGTGAAAAGATGATATTAAAGGAGAAAGCATCTACGCCATATAGAAAGTATTTACGAAGAAAAGATGGCTTAGTATTGGATCACGAAGCCAGATATCCAGCAGAAATCGTTCAAAAACGTATCAGCTATGTGCCACAAGGTGGTAATTGGGAAGATATTCCTGAAGAATTATGGACTAATAATCGAAAGAACAGACACTCGTCTGCATATAAAAGGTTAGATCCGAATACACAATCTTGCACAATAGATACAGGAAATGCTCATAGCAACTATTTTCATCCTCTCTATAATCGAATCCCATCGATAAGAGAATCTGCAAGGTTGCAATCTTTTCCGGATTCTTTTGAATTCCAAGGGCCAAGAGGAAGTAAATATAAACAAGTGGGCAATGCTGTACCGCCATTATTGGCGAAATCAATTGCCGATGAGATAATGAAAATATTTAAAGATGAAGATAATTGATTTGTTTTGTGGTATTGGAGGTCTTAGCCTGGGGTTTGAACAGGTTGGATTTGAAGTGGTCGCTGCTATTGATATGTGGAGAGATGCAGTGGTCACATATAACCATAATCGCAAAGATAAAGTAGCAAAAGTTGAAACTGTAGAGGATTTCAATGAGAAAGAATTATTAGAAATAATTGCATCTCAAAAAATTACAGGTATCATTGGTGGTCCTCCATGCCAGGGCTTTAGTACTGTCGGTAGACGCGAGGTTGATGACCCCCGAAATAAAATGTATCTGGAATTTTATAAGGCTGTTAAAATAGCAAATCCGGATTTCTTTGTTATTGAGAATGTCAAGGGTATGCTAACCCTGAATAAAGGTGCCTTCGTAAAAGATCTGATTGAGCGATTTGGCCCCAATGGATTAGGTTATAATATCAGCTACCAATTATTGAATGCTGCTGATTATGGTATTCCCCAGAATAGATATAGGGTGTTTTACGTAGGAATCAAAGGAAAGGTGTTTAAATTCCCGGAACCTTACAATTACCAATTAACAGCAAAAGATGGTATAAGTGATTTGGAAGGTTCAGACAATGAGCAATATGGATCAGAACCTCAGAATGCTTTCCAGAAAGAAATGAGGGGAAAATGTAAACATCCTATTAATCAGGACTACACAAATCACACTCAGCAAACAATTGATATAATAAGCCAAGTTCCTGATGGAGGCAATATTAGAGATCTCCCAAGGGAGGTATGGCAAGTACGCAAATACAACAAAGCATTTGAAAGGATGGGAACATTAAAACCATCCAACACAATTGATACGGGTCACAGGAATTATTTCCACTATGCTGAGCCCAGAATCCCTACTGTAAGAGAGTCTGCTCGAATACAGTCATTCCCTGATGATTTTGAAATTGTTGGAACAAGAGGTAGCCAATATAAACAAGTTGGCAATGCTGTTCCACCAATGCTTGCAAAAGTGATTGCTGAAAAAATAAAGTCTCTTTTATGGCAACAATAACTGTATCTCTTCAGCCAGGTGAATACACTTCATTTTCAGGTGTACAATTTAGTGATAACTACCTAGACAAGGCTATTCGTATTTATGAATATGCTCAAAGTGCTGGTAGAAGTGAAATATCTTCTAAATCCATACAGAAGGCTTTATTGATAAAATACTCTTTTCAAGAATCAGATTTAAGAACTTTAATCTCGCTTCTTAAGAAAATGGGTTATATTGAATCACTTGACAACAAGGTGACTGCTGACAAACTATTCACCCTTTCAGGTAAACTATTCATTCAAATATGTAAAGTTAAAAGCCTTGATACCAAAAACAATCTAGCTTTTACAAATAGAATTGAAAGGGCATTTCAGTTGATATTACAAAAGGGGCTTTTATATGCTTGGAACAACAAAGAGACCTCCGATGTTCCCAAATCATTTTGGTTGTTGGTAGAACTTTTTAAAATATTGGGCTATATGAGTGGTAAAGAATATTTGTATGCTATTTCTTGTAAGAAAGATCCTTCGTACATAGCTCAACTAATAAGAGAGAATCGGCAGAAAAATAATGATTACAACATAATCAATTCAATTACGCAAAAACCCATAGCTAACACTGCTTATTCGTATAATTTTGGTATTTTGCAACAGGCTGGTCTCTTGGAGTTCCTGTCATCAATATATTTTAAATTGACAAAAAATATTTTTATATAAGTCTATGGATACAATTAAGAAAGAATTAGAAGCGGCCTTAGCATTATTAAATAATGTTGATAGTAGTACGAATACAAATGGTATGCCACGTCAGCAAATAATCTATGGGGCACCAGGTACAGGTAAATCACATAGCATTGACGATGTCCTAAAGGCTGGAAAATACGAACACATCAGAACCACATTCCATCCGGATTCTGATTATGCCTCATTTGTTGGCGCTTATAAACCAACAATGAAAACCAGTACAATTACTAAGGATGGTGTGAAAACTATCGAAGAACAAATTGTATATAGATTCGTTCCACAAGCATTCTTAAAAGCATATGCGAAAGCATGGATAAACTTTACAGAGCCGTTCTTCCTTATCATCGAAGAGATCAACCGTGGTAATTGCGCTCAAATCTTTGGCGATTTGTTCCAACTATTGGATAGAGATGAGAACGGATATTCTTCTTACCCCATAGAGGCAGATGAAGATATAAGGAAATTCTTAAGTACAGATTCTGAGATAGGCTTTGCAGATGTTGATTATGATATAAAATGTTTATTCCCCGATGATGATATTTGGAAAGGAAAGAAACTGATGTTACCTCCTAATTTGCATATATGGGCTACAATGAACACAAGTGATCAAAGTCTGTTCCCCATTGATTCTGCCTTTAAACGTCGTTGGGATTGGAAGTATATCCCCATTGCAAACGGTAATAAGAATTGGAAGATTAAAGCAGAAGGTAGGAAGTTTGATTGGTGGAAGTTCCTTGAGAATATTAACGACATCGTTGAAGAGGCGACCTCTTCTGAAGATAAGAAGCTTGGATACTTTTTTGTGAAAGCAGATAATGAAGGCAATATCTCTGCTGAGACATTTGTAAGTAAAGTTGTTTTCTATCTTTGGAATGATGTGTTTAAGGATTACGGATTTGATTGGAAGAATAAAGAAGGACAGCCCGCCTTCAAGAATGAAGAGGGGAAAGACATGACATTTAAGTCATTCTTCTATCCTGATGGATCGATCAAAGAGAGCGTTGTTTCACTGTTATTGGATAATCTTCAAGTGCCCTGTGATGTTGATGAAGATGATGTGACAGACCCCGAAGCACCGGAAACAAATGCGAGTAAACATAAGCATCTGAAAAGTATTAGTTTCTCTGATGGAACAGTCTTTAACAAGGAGAATTCTAAGACTAATTATGGTATTTATCTGAATGCACTCAGAAAGATTGGCATTGAGCAAGCTGCTTCCTACATAGAAGGAATGGACTATAACAGGAAAGGGCGTCCTCTTATATCACGAGAAAAATATCCTGAAATAGAGAATGATAAAGATTACTCATATATCCAGGAAGGTGATTTCTATATCATCAATAAGATAGTCGCAGATACATGGATACCTGTGTTCATGGAATTGGGGAACCATTTGCCTTTATTGGGCATAACAGTTGACTTCAATTAAAAATGCGAATACTGATTGAGGAATACAAGTATAAGGCTCAAGATGTCCGGGATGTCTTGCAGGGTATTGAATTCCTGGAAGACATCGAGGGGTATGTGAGCATTAGTTACGTTGGCTATTTCTACAATCCGCATATCAATGACTGCGTATTCATCCTACCTAAGGTATTGATGGATGAAAGTAATCAGGTGTTCAAACATCTTGATCCCACAAAGATTATTCATCTCGACAAGGCCGAAGGGCTCACGAAGGAAGAAGAAAGCTTCATTTATGAGTTCTCGGTATGGGTATATAGAGCTATTGACGTATTCAATAGGAACAATGAGAACGATATAGTTTTTCATAAGAAGGTAGAGCTGATGGGTGGTCGTAAGCGTTTTGTCAGTAACACCTTCCTCGATATACTGATGGCCTTGATTAGCTTTAATAAAGAGAATCAGGATTATATCACCTTCACTCTGAAGAATCTTCATTCCGGCTATAACAAGATTAACTGGACCCGTACAATATCACATTCAACGGCCATAGTTACCAGCGGAACTCCACTCTATACAGACATCGTCAATAAGAAACGTCAGGTAAACTTTGATGAAGAACTGCTTGTAATCTATTATTCCATTCTACACTATATCAACGAAAAGTATGGTTTCAAGGCAAACATCAACGTTGGCTTTGAGCTGATAACCGGCAATCGGTTCCAACACTACATGAATGGCTTTGGTGCTCAGAGACTGAAACAGATCAAATATAAATACTTCTCTGATAAAGCCTTGAAGATATGGGAGATGTGCTTGGCATTCTTCGATAAGGTAAGTAAGATAAATGTAAGTGCCAAGCAGCAAGAGTATTTGTTGGTAAAGAGTTTCTATATTGTCTTTGAGGCTATGATTGACGAGTTAATCGGAGATAATCCTTTGCCTGATGGAATGGATAAGAAACAGGAAGATGGCAAGATTGTTGATCACCTCTATACTGCCAAAAGTCTGATAGAAGGGCAGAAGAGTCCTACTTATTATATCGGAGACAGTAAATATTATAAGATAGGTCATGAGCTTACTGATGAATCGGTCTATAAGCAATATACCTATGCTCGTAATGTTATACAATGGAATCTTAATCTCTTTAATGATGATAGCAAGCCTAATCCAAAGGTTAAACTGAGAGATGAAGTAACTGAAGGATATAATATTATCCCCAACTTCTTTATCTCAGCGAAGATGGACTATGGATTTGATTACAGCTCCGATGGCATTCAGCAGACGGATCGTAAGAATAAGAGATGGAGGCAGACTCATTTTAAGAACAGACTGTTTGATCGTGACACTTTGTTGCTCTTCCACTATGATGTGAATTTTCTCTTTATTCTATCTCTCTATGCTCGTGATAATTCATCACAAAAGGCTTCTTGGAAAGAAAGCATGCGAAAGAAATTCAGAAGTGAAATCCAGGATTGGCTTAAGGACGATTATGATTTCTATGCCATGAAGGCTAAGCCTGGCGTTATCGCGAAGGATTATTTCGAAGAGCATTTCCGAGACATTCTAGGCAAAACATTTGCGCCATTTGAAGATCAGGAGATATATTCTCTTGCACTTGACAATTCTGATAAAAAAGAGAATGAACAGTTGTTGACAGAACTACGAAAGTATTTTTATGTTGAAGAGTGCAAGTTAGGTGAAGATGTAGAAAACATAATTAATGAAGCTGAGGCTAAAGAGTCTTCGCTGGTTGTTCTTCCTAAGAAGACAGGTGTCCTGATAGTAATGATTAAGAACTATCAAGATGAATTTGTTAAGTTCATGGATAATGGCAGGTATGCAGTAGGTTTCTACCCAGAAAAGAAAGATTCTATGAATATAGTCAAGCATTTGGGATATATCGGCTTCATACTGTTTAATGTAGACAACAGTGAATATCATTTATTCTCGGTAAAAGATGAATGTGATGTTAGAGAGAATAGTGAATTATATTATGACATAGCCCGAAACGCAGATTTCATGCCCTATTATGTAACGCTAGAGATTGACGCTTCAAAGGAACTGGAGTCGTCAAACATATTTCCAATGCCAATGGAAGCCGTAACGCTTCCAATGTATATGGATATACACTCTCTCGTGAAGATAAAAAACAATGATGCAAGACGAATTGACAACAACAATGCATGAAGAGTTTATTGGTGGGGAAAGCAAAGTTAGTAATGACCTTACATCATACCCTTGGACCGAATCAGGATCATCGTGATACTGTTCAATTAATGCACTAAGACCTCGCATCCCTGCGAGGTCTTAGTGTTTTCTAACTAATTAATCAACCATTATAAACCAAACTAAAAGCATTATGAAAAGAATCGTATGAATTTATTTTCTGATGCAAAGTTACGGTGATTTTCAGTTGATTCCAAGAAAATGCGTTAAAACTTCTTAGAGTTGTTTGGACAATCGGTCTGATTATGGACAAATTGAGGAAAATGGCCAAAAAGTTGTCCATTAGCTTTGCCATTTGAGATTTATTTGCTATATTTGTCGCATCAAATTGTAAAGCTTATAGAATAATCTCGATGAAACGAAAAATCTATGTCGCAAGCAGTTGGCGTAACGTTTATTATCCGGATGTTGTCGCTATGTTGAGGGAGGCGGGTCATGATGTGTATGACTTCCGCAATCCTCCATCGGGTGACCCTGGGTTTAAGTGGGGTAATGTGGATCCTCGCTATATGGAATGGACGCCTGAGGAATATAGGGATCATCTGGATCATCCAAAGGCTGTTAAGCAGTTTGGTAACGATATCGAGGCTATGGAGGCTTGCGACACTTGTGTGCTGGTGCTGCCTTGTGGCCGTAGCGCCCATACTGAAGCTGGATGGTTTGCTGGGAGAGGGAAGAAAGTGCTGGTATATATCCCTGAGAAACAGGAGCCGGAGCTGATGTATAAGCTCTTCAGCGGTGTATGTTGCTCGATGAAAGAATTAATTGAAGCGTTGAATGGATAAGCTCTCTGCAGAACAACGGCACAAGAATATGGCTGCGATTCGTGGGAAAGACACGAAGCCGGAAATGATTGTGCGCAGAGGTTTGTGGAGTAGGGGATTCCGATATAGGCTTAATTCTCCGAAGTTGCCTGGACATCCGGATTTGGTGCTGAGGAAATACAGGACGTGCATCTTTGTGAACGGATGCTTTTGGCATGGACACAATGTGGCGTTGCCACAAGTGAATAGTAAAGAACGAATAGTGAATAGTCTGTGTTGTAAAATCCCGAATACGAATCGGGAGTTCTGGGTGGCGAAGATCAGAAGAAATCAGGAGCGGGATATCGAGGAGCAGAAGGCATTGGCTGGAATGGGATGGCATTGCATCACAGTCTGGGAGTGCGAACTGAAACCTAAGGTCAGGGAGCAGACGCTGAAGTCATTGGCCTTCACCCTGAATAAGATATGGCTGGATGATCATCGCGTTGCAGTCAGGCCTTACCCCCAGCTGGAGGAAGAGGATGGCATGCTAAAAGCTGCTGACGACAAATGGAAATAATATTATTTAAACAAAGAGATTATGGATTGGTTACACATTATTGCAGTTATTGCACTGATCGTGATCGGTGTCGTGATTTACTTCAACAAGAGATCTAACTGAGACCCTTCATACTCAGCGAGATACGATTACGACGACGGTCGACTTCGATGACGCGGACACGGATGTGCTGATGGAGCTTGACGACATCAGTGGGATGGGCAATGCGACGGTTGGCCATCTGTGAGATGTGTACCAGACCGTCCTGATGGACGCCGATGTCGACGAAGGCACCGAAGTTGGTGATATTGGTGACGATACCAGGCAGTTCCATGCCTTCGATGAGGTCGTCGACGGTGTTGACACGCGAGTCGAACTCAAACTCCTCAATCTGTTCACGAGGATCGCGACCTGGCTTTTCCAGTTCCTTGAGGATATCGGTGAGGGTAGGGATACCTACCTCAGCAGTCACATAACGCTTGATATCGATGGCCTCGCGCTTTTCCTTATTATAAATAAGGTCTGACACGGTGCAGCCCTGGTCTTTGGCCATCTGCTCGACGATGTCGTAGCTCTCAGGATGGACAGCGGAGTTGTCGAGCGGGTTCTTGGCTCCCGGGATACGGAGGAAACCGGCGCACTGCTGGAAGGCAGCGGGGCCTAAGCGAGGCACTTTCTTCAGCTGGGCGCGGGAGGTGAAGGCACCGTTCTCCTTGCGGTAGTCGACGATGTTCTTGGCGAGGGTGGGGCCCAGGCCACTGAC